>Ga0123342_1008025_pt1 | contig 13564 bp, 6 predicted proteins | sample Turbeawhitnodule_FD_89960 | JGI IMG/M metagenome (GOLD analysis project Ga0123342, IMG submission 89960) | Root nodule microbial communities of legume samples collected from Mexico - Turtle bean Mexico white nodule | ecosystem: Host-associated > Plants > Roots > Nodule | place: Mexico: Nepantla...
GTTACTATTCTTATATAATAATAATTTTAAAAATGGAATATAATAAATTATTTATTAAAAATTAAAATTCATAATAATATTAATATTATTATTAATAGTATTACTAACATTAATAATAATAATAATAATAATAATAATAAATATTATTATTATAATTATTATATTATTATTATTTATTAATAATATTATTATTATTAATTATTACATTATTCATAACGCATGTGTATCTATTTTTTTATAATAATAATAAATAAATAAATAATTTTTATTTATTTATTAAAAAATTATGTTAATAAAATATAATTATGAAAGAGATAAATGGTTTTTATAATTTTATAATAGATAATTTTTGTAAAGAATAAAATAATAAAATAAGTGTACCGGTCGAAACCGGACAATCCCAAAAACTTTGGTATCCGGTTTGTGCTAATTAACATGCATTATATATCAGAAGGAGATTAACGAACATGAATAGTAAGTACGCATTAGCTAATGTGTTTTTAATCAAGATCCAAACACTAATCTGGCCGAATAATAATAGACCTATGATTATCATATAAATAATCACAAGTTTTGAGAAAAATGTATGTCATTATCGCGCATTAATTACATCGACCACCGAATAGCAAACACTTATTTGATTGTCGAAGCACCTTTTACATGTGTCATCTTGACCGAGAACTTACAAGAACAATTGGCATTCCACCACAAGAAAATCATGAAATAAAAACTAATTTTAGAGATAAAAAAATAATTAGTTGCTATAGTGACTAAATTAGAGACCATTCTAGAAACTAAAAAAACTTTTGGTTTTTAAATTAGATTCTATTATTGTTAAATTGTTTCTAAATTAGTAACTAATTAGCTACCAAGATTTTTCTACCAAATTTAGAATCTAAATAATTGGTAGTTAAACTATTTAACAATAATAGAAACTATTTTATAAACCAAATTTTTTTTAGTCTCTAAAATGGTCTATAGTTTAGTCACTATAACAACTAATTAGTTTTGGTTTCTAAAATTAATTTCTATTTCAAGGTTTTCTTGTAATGCCCATTGTGGGACGGAGAGAATTTGAAGGATGAGAAGAGCAAATGGTGTTAACAAGGAACATGGTCAATGAAAAGATATTGGATGTTGAGAAGATGACATTACTAATGTATCTGCATAGGGAGAGGACGAAGATGAAGCAGAAGAACAAATACGAGATTCAAGCTCTCCAAAAGGAAAATGTAGACATCAGAAAAAATCGGAATGAAAAATTATAATTTAATAATACCAAAAAAATAAAAATAACATAATACATAAATTCTTAACATTCATTTTTATAAAATTATTTTTATTTTAATATTTAAATTTATTTTATTTTATTCTTTTATTTTTATTTTTTATTAATTATGTTTTAAATCTTTGTTCTCTAATTTAAAAGAAAAAGAAAAATTATATGTGAAAAGCCAAATTTTAACCAGTTTTTAATGTGCACATAAATGTCTAGGAATTCGGATTTATTTTCTGAAAAACTAAATTTAGTAGTGAACAAATAAAGTTGATAGAATTTTTTAAAATAGTTCAATTAAAAAAAACTCAAATATTGTTATTATTGGAAGATTTGAGCAGAAAAAGTTAATTTCGAAAAATATCCGCGGTCCTGGGTGTAAATGTTTCTAACATATAATTCATTTCAAATATATTTTTTATTGACATTATTTGGAAAAAAAAATTCTAATATATCATTGATGTAATATTGTATTTTAAAATTGTTAAATATAAATATATGAATTCTTAAATGTTTTCCATAAATTAATTTATATATCCATAGAAAAAATCTGTATGAATTATAAATAGTTTTTTTAATATATTAGTTTTATTCATTTATGACTTTACGGTATTTAGAAACGGTTATGATGGGAATAAAATTATTAAATGAACTACAATAAAAAAAATTAAATTAAAGAATAAAAATATTTCTCTATGCCATGAATACTTCTCAGATTTAATTAAAACCTGAATGAACATTTTAATTTACGATTATAAGAAAAGATTTATACTAAAATAGAAAAGAAAACAAGTCAAAATAACACGGGGCGTTGAAATTGCGCTACTCTGATAATGCCATGGAACAATGTAGTTTTTAGTTATCTGAATGTATTTTAAAATAAATTCTGTATAAATAAAATAAAAATTTAATCTAAAAAGTTATAAAATATGAACTAAAATAAATAAATTTTTAATAGAGAAGAACAATATAAAATAATTGGACAATTAGATATTTTTTTCCATACTTATTGGGAATGAGTTACAACCACATTTATTGGAATGATTGATATAGTTACTATTGAGTGAAACAGGTTCCATCACTAATTAAAGAAACTGGTTCCAGAGAATCATGGCAGAGCTTTCCTTGGTGGATGTGCAGGCACAGTGAATTCTAAAACAAATTCCAGATTAAGAGGTCATTAATTAGTCAGGTAACATAATTAAGCAACTATGTAATTATTAATATTAAAGCTATGATAAATTGTCATTAATACTATTATTGAAATTTAGATTAATTTTCTTACTCCAACACTGGTACCCAGCAGGCAAAGGAACGTTACAGTAGCTGAAGCAGTGCATAATTCTCCGCCAATTCAGGGTTTCTCCGACCGAAGCCCCAGGTGGGAAAACTGTTCATAAAGTCATCAAATTCCAATGAAAAATGAATAATAATTAGTAAGTTAATTATTTATGAAGTTAATAATTATGAACTTATTAATTTCATTGGCGATATAGAAAATATGTAAAACGATTTTAGTCTTTAAACGACAACTTATTAATCATTATTTTTTCAGCCCGTATTCTATTTTCTTCAAGTAAAGAAGATGGTTATTTAGCTATCCATAGTTGCCGTTTTATTCCCTTCAATTAATAACCTTTAAAAAATTTACAGTTATAACCACTGTCATAGTCGCGATGTTAGACTTGTCTTAATCTCAAAAATGTCACCGTGTTTTGATGGACAATGTTTGACAGTAGAAGTGTTGTGGTGTATTGTGGTAAATGGACTTTTCTGCACTAGTGCATGGACTAAGCTCAATCATGTGTTGGAGTTAGTGAAAAATATTTCATTTACTTATCATAAAGAGGGGAGAGCATTAATCATAAAGATTGACTGAACAAGCAGAATTATAATTAATTTAGAAATATAACTCAAAACAAGACCTAATCAACACATAACAACAACTCCACAACTCGATTAAAAATTACTCTTTTTCACTAAACAAAATGTTCTCGTTGGAATACGTCTCTCTACTAGGATTTCTTAGCTATAACGTTCAAATTATGAATGAAAGAATTGAAAAGGAAAAAAAGAAGAAAAAGAAGAATTAGAACATACCCACTTTCCGAGAGAGGCTGTTGCACCAGCATGATAATGTTGGATATGCATCAGTGATGACTTTACAACACCTGGCATTAGGGTTTACAAGACTTTGACTATCGTTGCTCATGTAATACATGCACTCTATAGTAAACCCACGTATTTCTTCTTCACAATCCTCTGCACCAACCATTTTATGGCCATGCTCCAAGACTAGTACACTCATTACAAGGACTACCAACAACCACAAGGATTTCATATCAGAATTTCTCATTTTCTCTTCTGCTTTGTGTTTTTTTCCTTCGGTTGAGTTCTAATGTAGGTTTAATATATAATCCAAATTTCTTTTACCTTAAGGGAAAACATTCAATCACGGGTAAATATTAAATGTGTATAACTACCTAAAATATATTAATTAATGACAATTTATTACATTAATATACATTTTCTCAAAACACTCCAATATATTTAATTGCCAATACAAGAAAATCATCAAATAGAAACTAATTTTGAGAGACAAAAATAATTAATTACAATATAAACTAAAATAAAGATCATTTTAGAAACTAAAAAAAAAATTGATTTCTAAATTAGTTTCTATTATTGTTAAATAGTTTCTAAATTGGTATCTAATTAGCAACTAAGGTTTTAACTACCCATTATTTAATTTCTAAATTTGGTAGCAAAAATCTTGGTTACTATTGCAACTAATTATTTTGGTTTCTACAAATTGATTTTTATTTCATAATTTTATTGTAGTGACAAGTATACTGACTCCATTTATCACAATAAAATAACTTGTTTTTAAGATATCTTACTCCTTCATTCATAACAATAATAATACCAGTTTATTAATGTTACACAAATATCTGACTTCCTTATTTAAAGTAAAAATCAATTTCAAAGAATAAAATCAAAAAATCAACCATTGCCATTATAACTAATTTCAAATTTTATTAAATATATATTTATTTTGATTATGATTTTAAATTCTTTTTATAGCTAATAAGTGTTATTTCATTTTGTCTTATACTAAAAACATTACATTTATTACTGCATAAATTTGTAGAAAAATGACCAAAATTTGTAGATAATACTACCAGACAAGATAATTTTAATGAAGGTTATTTAGCAAAGATTAATATAACCATGAATGAATTTAATTAATGGAGGTTTTTTTAACTTTCGTAAGTTTTAAAGGTTTATTCTAAAATTTCAGCAAAATAACGAAGGTTTTTTTAACCTCGTTAAGTTCCAAAAGTTTATTATAGAATTTCAGCAAAACAACATAACTTTTTTTTAATCTTCATTAAATTTCAAAACTTCATTCTAAAACCTCACCAAATTAACGAAAGTTTTTTTAACCTTCGTTAAATTACAAAGATTTTATTGTGAAACCTCTGTAGAATACTCTAGGTTTTTTCAAACCTCCATAAATAAATAAAATTAATTAATTTTAATAAATAAATAATTAAAAAAAATATAATTTGTTGAGGTTAAAATGCAATTCAGTGATGTACACAATAATTTTTGCAAAGATATAAATGTCACTATGAGTAAATAACTCACTAAAAAAAATCTGTATATAAAACTCAAAATCTGTATGTAAACCTATTTTTATTATTATTAGATCATATTATCAATTTTATTAGTATTATTAATATTAATAATAATAATAATTATTATTATTATATTAATAATTATTATTATTATATTAATAATTATTATTATTATATTAATAATAATATTAATATCATTAGTACTATTAATATTAATATCATTAGTACTATTAATATTATTAAGTATAATAAAAATCATAATAATACTAAAATATTTGTCTGTGGTAGTGGTTAAATTTTCTTTTTTTACTAAAAGAACCTAGTTTCAAATCCCATTAATTGTAAATTTTATTTTATGGTGCCAAAGTTACATATGGATATGATCCGTATGTAATAATCCGTATATAATTTTACTAAAATATTATTTTTAATTTAATTAAAACAAACTAATTCAACTTATTGATAATTGTTTCCAATGTTAAATTTATGTAATTCAATTACAATAAAATATGTTATTTACGTTATTGAATGACATAATTGAATGTAAGTTTTAAAATAAAATAAATTAATGTTATTTTTATTAACGAATATCAAGGATTAAAGAGTATAAATATTTATTTTAAAATAAAAAGATATGATTTATGTATGAGAATTTGAATATGATTTAGCACAGGTGAATGGTATTTAAATTTAAAAAAATGAAAAAGAAGAAAAAAGGGGGAAAGAGAAAGTTTGTTAGTGTTTAGCTAAAATGATGTTACTTGATCTTAAGATAAGGAGAATAGGTTCTAAATTTTTTTTATTGTATGTTATTATGTTATGCGGAACATAGTCTTGTCTATATGTTTCTTGTTCTTAATAGTGATATAATTGAACCTACTTCTATAAAAATCGTCGTGATAATATTAAAATAATCGTTGTTTTTCATTTTTTTTTTTTATACCAGTGATAGATGAGTATCGTCCACATTATAAAATCAACTTTTTATAATGTTTTTAAACCTACTTTTAATACATAATATGAAATAGTGTATGTGGATAAAGATTATATAGTGAAATTTTTTTATGCCTTAATATTAATATTATATAGATGTACGGGGGCGTTCCACTCTTTCAACCATTGGCTTTTGAAGTTAAAATATAAAAGGAAAATTTGGATTTTTGATGTTTATTTTTATTAGAAGAAAAGAAAGTAAAGTAGTGTTGAGAATTGTCACGGCTCAATTTCTGCTTCTTACTATTATATTGCAAATGTGTTGCAACAAAATTGTGAATCCTTATTTAAGTTGGAAGGTGTTTTTTATTGGAAGTTAATAAGACACTAGTTATTTATGTATAAGAGTTGAACCACTCGTAAAATAGTTTCCATTTATTTATTTTTTATTGCTGATAAAAAAAAGTCAGAATCCATCACTTTTAGATTTGTTGTTAGCAAATTCATGTTGACAAAATCATTCTAGAAGTTTACTTGGTGGATCTACAGGAGGCACAGTGAATTCTAAAAAAAAAAATCCAGATTAAGAGTTCATCAATTAGTCATATATAGTTTAGAACCTATATAATTATTAATATTAAAACTATAATAAATTGTAATTAATACTAATTTCATCCCAAATTATATACTCTTAATAAAAAAATATTAAATATATAACTTTTTTATACATTTATATTTAAAACATCTTAGTCACATTAAATATATTATATTTATTGTGTTCCTTTGTTACTTATTAAGTTAAGTTGTGGTAAGGAAAATTAGAAAAAATTACCAATGATACAAGGTAAAACAAAATATAAAATTTTAGTAGAATTTAACAACCGTGCTAAAACTGCAGATAAAATGTGGGGAAAATATAGTATTAAACTCTAAGAAATTGAAATCAATATTGATACTGAAATGTAATAATGTGTTCAGATAAAAAAAAATTCACGCCTTCAAAGAAATTAAATATATTAAATTTTAATTTATTTTAATTCAAAATTTGATATACCTTTAAAATATATTTTGTTAAAGTAAAATAATTTGAATTTATTAAATTTTAATTTTCTTATTTAAATATAATATATATTTTTATTATCATCTAACATAAAAAAATATGTCGATAATAAACTATATGTATTAAATATTTTTTGACGGTGTTTTGTAGCTAATATTGGTTAAACTTGTTTTAAAGCTGAAGTTAATGTTGAAAAGAGTTTTTTTCTTCAAAAAAGTCTTAATCAAACTTGATCAAAAACTTACATTAGAAAAAAAAAAAATCTTAACAAACTTTACAATCATAAAAAAATCCCAATAATATTAAAAGAAAAAATATCATTAATATCAATCAAAATAATACAGGGTCATAGATGCAAAAGAGAAAAAATATATAATTTTTTTCTAATTTTTACTTTTAAATATTACAATGTTTAGAATTATAAATAATCAAATCATGTAATAAATTTTTATATTTTAAATTTATTTTAAGAATCCCTATAAGAAATTATGTTTTATCATAATTATTTTAAAAAAATTATTCTTTTAAAAAACCTCCAATTCAACCACGTTACTAAAACTATTATTGAAATTTGGATTAATTTTCTTACTCCAACACTTGTACCCAACAGGCAAAGGCCGGTCACAGTAGCTGAAGCAGTGCAACACTCTCGTCCAACTCAGGGTATCTGCGACCGAAGCGCCCGGTGGGAATACTGTTCATAAAGTCACAAAATTCGAATGAAAAATGAATAATAATTAGTACCTTCGTAAACTCATTAAATAAAAAATAATTATAATTAAACACTATTTTGTAATCAGATACTAATTTAAAATTTAATTTATACTTTTTAATAATAAAAATTATTTAAATACCAATAACTTTGTAGTTTATAAAATAATATTTAATTTAATTAATATATAATTAATTATTTTTTATTTTTAAAATTAATTTTTCTTGTATACATAACACTGAAATCGTGAAGAATTATGAATGAAAGAATTTAGAAAAAGAAGGGAAATGTGGTAGGAAGTGATAACATACCCACTTTCCGAGAGAGGTTGTTGCAGCAGCATGATAATTTTGGAAATGCATGAGTAATGACTTTACAGCACCTGTGATTAGGGTTTAGAATTCTTGGATCACCCTTGTTCATGTAATACATGCATTCTATATCAAAGCCTCGTAGTTCTTCTTCACAATCCTCTGCAGCAACCATTTTGTGGCCATGCTGGAACACTGATACCACATTCATTACAAGGACTACCAACAACCAGAAGGATTTCGTATCAGAATTTCTCATTTTCTCTTCTGCTTTTTCTTTCCTTTTGGTCCACTTCAAATGTAGGTTTTAAATAATTTAAATTCTTTTACGTTAAGAGAAAACTTTCAATGTAATGCGTGTGATGACACACATACATATTAATTATAACACCAAAAATATTACTTAATGACAATTTATTACAATAACGGTTTGTCATATAGAATTTAAAGGTTATTTATTTTTTCTATTATTCTATTCTATACTATACTGAATTTCTGTTATGTTTGGATAACTTTATATCTTGAAGCTTATCCAGATTGAGGAGATAAAATTATATAGATTGCTTGTTAAACAAATAATTAAGGTAAGAAAAGTTAATTTTAATTTTTTTAATAGTACCCTAGACTAGAAGATTTGAATGTGGAGGGGACGTGGTCCCAATATTCAATTTATATTGCAGGGATGTTGTTTGTTTATTTATTGTTTAAATTTGTAGAAATATTAGATTTTTATGGTTGAGTATTTAAGTGTTTTTTTTATGTTAAATAGGATTTTGAATGTTGTGGATTCTGTTTTAAATGATATTGTAGGATGAAAATTGTATAGAATTGAATTCATACATTTGGGATAATGTATGGAGTGATGTTTGTTTGTTTGTGTATTAATGTCTATGTCGTAACAGAAATCTCCGAGCTTCACCGATAATCTAAGTCATATATTAGGTGATGATGATGAGAAGCTTATGGAGGAGTTCATGCACACCGTGGCATATGAGATGCACGACTTGTGTTGTATTGAACTTACCTTGATTTTTTTTCTCTTGGATTTGCTGGTAATATTTGGATCAGGTGTTGACCTCTCTGATAGGACTTACTTAATATGAGTGTCTTCTGGGAGGTATCAATTGTTATTATGTTTGTTACATATTATGGATATGGGTAGATCATGTGAGATCTATGTGATTATTCTATGTTGAGATTTGAAGAAGATTGAATAATTGAAAAATTGATTCATGTGATTTTATTTTCTCTTTTGATTTAATTGTGTATATATTATAAAATTTTATTTTCACTAGCTTACCTTTGTTTTTCTTGCAGTGCGATGACCGTACACAAGCAGATGATCATATAGGTCATATAGGTGTTGGAGGTTCAGGAGGGCTTTAGGATGTTCTTTTAAACCTTGTATTGTAAATATTTATATTTCTATGAGTCCTAATCATATATTAGGAATGTTTTGAAAAACTATAAACTTGTATATAAACATGTAAGACTTGTATTGTAATAGTTAAATGTATTTATGAATTTATTGTAATAGTTAAATGCATTTATAAAATAAAATATTATACTATTTGTAAAAGTCATTATAATACAATATTAGTAGTAAAATATATTTGTAAAAGTGGTTAATTATACAATATTACTATTGTTATTAATCACTTTTACAAATAGCGATAACCAATTTGCAAATGCGGATAGTTATTATAGGAACGAGGACGTGCACTTCCAAATTTGTAGAATTTCCTGTATAATATATAATAATAAAAATTAAATTATGAGAATTTTTAATTTATTTTTATAACGTAACTTATTTATTTTCATTCTGTCTGTTTTGTTTCATTTCTGAAGAAAAAAAAATGAAAAGATATAATTTTATTATTTTTATTCACTTTCATTGTACTACCAGAAAATACCCTCTTTCATCGGTCAAAATAAAGAAAGTGAACACTAAATTGTGATTAGTGTGCATTGGTTATAAAATCCATTTGCTAGCATTAGAAGGTGTGGACATTTGAGTGGGTCTTCAGTTGGGTTGGGATGCTAATAGCATCGACTAAATCATGTTATTGGAACGATCATTAATTATTTTTTTTAATATAAAACTTTTCTGTGTAACATTTCGTTTTTCAATTTTATTCTTATTAATATTAAAATATAATTAATTTAATAATTAATTATTTTAATTTAAAAAAATAAATTTTAAAAATTTAGAAAATCTTGAATTTGAGAAAAAAAAAACAAAGAACCTATTTTTTTACAATTTTATTCTTTAAATAAGTATTTTTATAAGTTCAAATAAGAATTCCCAATAAAAAACCACCTAAATAATACAACAAAATTACAAAAATTATTTATTTTTATATTAATTTTAATAAAAATATTTTTATAATTTAATAACATATTTTAATTTCAATAGTTATTATAATAATAGTAATATTTTGTCAAAAGAAAAAGTGTACCGTATTTAGATTATTCATCTTCTAATAAAAAACGTTATTTATTTATTTAATAAAATAATTAATTGAATAAGTTATTTTTGTTTTAAAATAATTAAATATATTTTCTTTTTAAAAATAACGGTTACATTGTTATGTATAATAATTTGTAGGTAATTCAATTCTTGTTATAATTTAATAAATAAATTCATTAAAAAAACTTAAATAAACTAAAATAAACTTATAAACACTATTTTTTGTTTAATCTTCTATTTAAAAAATATTATTATAACATTATAAAATTCTAAATTAATATTTTGTTATATATAATAAAATTTATAAATTTATGTTATATATTAGTTCAATAAATAATTATTATAGACTTATAATCAGAAACAACATAACAAAATTTCAAAAATATTAATAATTTATTAGTAATATTATTATTAATAATACTTATAATCTTAAAAAAATAATAACAATAATATTAATAATGATATCAATAATTATATAAATAATAATAATAATACCAATACCAATATAAATAACAATATTGATGACTTTAATAACCATATTCATAACATTAATAAAAATATTAATAACCTTAATAAAAATACTAATAACATTAATAAAAATATTAATAATATTAATTACAAAATTAATCATCTTAATAACAATATTAATAATATTCATAAAAATATTAATAAAATTTATAACAATATTAATATTATTAAAAATATTAGTAATTTTAATAATAATTATTCTCGTCGGTTGAGCTCAGACGAATTGAATAGGCAAGCTCATCTTCATATTTGTATCTAATGCTTCGAGGTAGTTGGTGCTCCACTGGGACAAAGGGGGGCTCTACCCGTTCTGTTGATCACACTCCGACGATCAAGTCAATGAGAGCCTTCAACAATATCAAATTTGTTTCAGTCTCAAGTATTCAAAAACAACATACCTTTTCTTGGGGTCTCAAGACCCTTTTATAAATATTCCTTTAACGGTTTTCTCCAATCTCAACAGAGCAAGATTTTAACAGGGAGAATATAATCTCAACAAAATGCATATAATCATAACAGAAAAACATACTGCTTACGTGCACCTTTATTCTCGGGTGCTTAACAACAATAAAACATTTTGATCATAAGCACCTTTATTCTCGGGTGCTAACTACTTTATTCCCAACAACTTTTATTGGTATTATATTAGCGTATGTATTATAAACAATCCGAATATCCCTTCTATTTTAATTATCTTTTTGAGTTGTCTACCAGCATCTGGGTCGAGCTCATGACCCACCCTTTGGGCCCATACCTGCCCAAAACCAAGCTGACCATATCTAAACGCTTGGACCGAGGTCCCGAGCATTCCTGACCAGTACACAAACCCTCCAAGCTTGAGCTAAGCTTGGCTATGAGAAGAGTCTTCCCAAAGTTGGCAACTGACGTGACGCTTTTGCAGAGGGTAGGTGAGGCACGGTTATCGAAGCCTTTCCTGATGAGACACCCCACCACACTAAATCTGGAATGTCCACGTGGCACATGCATCAACGACGAGGAAGCGTTGTCGCTTCATCTCCTTCTTTCGAATAATTAAAAACCCATTTTTTCCTCACTTACTCGTTACGCAAACTTCTACTCTCAAAACTTCTCTTACTCAAAAAACTTTCTTTGCACTTCTTCTCACCGTTGATCCATCACCCACCTCCGTCGCACTAGGTATTTTTCTCCACTAATCTCTATTGCCAATTATTTGTTCATCTTATCGATTGCATTGCCTAAACTATAATCTTATTTTGATTTTCTTTCTTTGCGTGACCTATACTGTGCTTGTATTTTTTGTGTTTATGCTTGTGTTCTTGTTATATCTGCAATGGATTATGGTTCAATGTATCCTTAGGCAAAAAAAAAAGCTTTTAAAAGAGGTTTCTTATTACACAACCCATTTACGTCTTAGGAAGTTGAGAGAAAACAGGTGTACCATGAGTGAAAAATACAAGGAGTGTGTCAAAACCGTGGAGTGTAGGGAGGGGGAACCTATTTGTTGTGACGAGTCGTCGGACCTCGATGGTCCATTTTGCTACTTTTACGCCACCTTTTTCAAGAAGGTTCTCCTTCGTCTTCACCTATCCATTTTTGAAAAGGAGTTACTGACTGAGCTTAATGTAGCTCCTGCCCAGCTACATCCAAATAGTTGGGCATTCATACAAGCTTTTATTATTTTGTGTTCAAAGCTTGGCATCTCACCAACTGTGGAGGTTTTTCTTTATTTCTCTGAGGCTAAGCACACGAGTTGCCAAATGGGTGTCCCTAAATGGTGTCGTTGGAAGAGGTTTCCTTGCCCTCTTCCAATCTTCAACAAATTTTTTAAAGGTAAATTTGTTAAAGTCCGAGCTTCAACAGGAGATCCTATCCTATTGGATGAATTTCCCTTGTATTGGACCCTTAAACCTAAATTCCAGAGTGCTCGGCGCTTGGAAGATTTGTTTTCAAAAGACTAGGGTATATGTGAATTTTTTACAAGCTTGAAGGTTGTCTTTGACACCTCTTATCTATTGACCAAAGAGTATATCTCCGATGCCTTGAATGCCTATACTGGTACTCCTCATTTCCTACCCTTGTAAAGGTACCTATATCACTGTCATTAACCACTTACTTTTCTTTTTTTCGCATAAAGGATGTTGTCCAACATTGACAAAGCGGAGATAGATGAGCGTATTAGAAAGATTATAACAGCTGCCAGCGTGAGAAAGGATTCATTGGCACCAAAATGGAAGGCCCCTGTCGAGGTTTCTCCAGTCCCATCTGACCAGGACGAGCAAACCAACTTAGGCCTTGCTTACAAGAGAAAAAGGCGAGAGGCATCTCCCCCCCCCCCCAAACACTCCAACTCGGATGGCCGCGCTCCGCACCAGGAGGTCAATAGGATAACAGAGGAAGACAATGTCATGCTGATAGGAATGATTTCTGAAGAGGAAGTAAAGCATGTTGTGTGGATCTGTGGTAGTGACAAAAGTTCGGGTCTTGATAGCTTCAACTTTGGGTTCATTAAGTGTTGTTGGGAAGAGATTAAGTGATGTGAATGCAATAGCAAGAATACATGATTCTTTGACATTCTTAGGAACAACTTGAGTTGGTCATGAATTGGCACTTTAGATAGAATTGGATCAAGGTTCTACTTCAAGAACTCACCA
>Ga0123342_1008026_pt1 | contig 13564 bp, 8 predicted proteins | sample Turbeawhitnodule_FD_89960 | JGI IMG/M metagenome (GOLD analysis project Ga0123342, IMG submission 89960) | Root nodule microbial communities of legume samples collected from Mexico - Turtle bean Mexico white nodule | ecosystem: Host-associated > Plants > Roots > Nodule | place: Mexico: Nepantla...
GAAAGTTCAGAAGGGATGAGGATGAACATGGAGAGAGAAAGTTCAGAAGGGATGAGGATGAACATGGAGAGAGAAAGTTCAGAAGGGAGGAGGATGAACATGGAGAAAGAAAGTTCAGAAGGGACGAGGATGAACATGGAGAAAGAAAGTTCAGAAGGGATGAGGATGATCATGCAAGAAGAAAGTTCAGAAGGGATGATGATGATTATGGAGAAAGGAAGCACTCAAGAGATGAGGGTGGTGTTCATATGGAAGCAAAACACAGTAGGATTGAGGATAGTCGTGGAGAACGAAAGAACATAAGGGAGGATGATGATAGAGAGAGAAAGCACTCAAAGGATGAAGGTGGTCGTGGAGAAAGAAAGCACAAAAGGGACGATGATGATGATGGTCATGAAGAAAGAAAACAGCACCGAAGGGATGATGTTGGCAGAGGAGAAAGAAAGCACAGGAGGGAGGAGCAGGAGCGCAGAAGGGATGAGAGGGAAAGTCGAGGAGATTATTCCAAAAGAGCCAAATACTAAGTTTTTCCTTCTAGTGGAGGAATGAAAGTCTTATGAACTGTGATCCAGGCTTTGAGAATACTTTTTTGCTGCTTTAATCTTTGGATTGTATGTGTGTTGTGTTGCTTTTCGAATTATGTAACTTATGTTTGAAATATTTTTCATGCGTGCTTGTTTCAAATTGTGTTCTGCTGTGTGACTGGTAGTATTTTTAAAAATAAAATAAAAAATTTACTTTTTGTTGAAATTATATTTCAGACGCATGGATTAAATGTCAGGCTTCGCTAGTATAATTGGTGGTTCTTGAAAACAATAAATGCCGATCGTTTCATTCAATGGGGAATTAATGATGATATCTATTACATAAGAAGATGAACAAACCTATTTTTAATAGTTAGGCTCAAAAGCTTAATTACCATTTTAGTAGCTCATTAGTTGTGGCCGAGATTTTTAAGTTGTTAAAATGGGAACACATTATTTATGTTGTCTAATAAAAACGATAATTTACCTGTAAAAGTATACCATTTAATCAAGTCTCTATCTAATAATATTGTAGTTTTTAAGATGAAATGCTTCGGAATGGACATCACGAGACCATAAATGTTATTCTCCATTTTATCTACAATTTCATAGCTACACATGATTTTGTATTTGACATAAAAAAAAAGTTGATACACTATTTCCACCTGTCATGCCTCGTGTTTCTTAATGACTTGTTCTGCTTTCACTATTTTTTCAATTTTGTTTCACAATCATTAAAAATTATTATTTGCTCTCATTCTTTATAAATTGACTTATGGATTGTCTATCAAACAACAAATATTATGAAAACTTATAATTTGGCCTATTTTTTAAAAATTGATTTTTGTGTATAAAAGAATCCAATGTAGTATTGATGTGACGCTGAGATAATATTATTGAATAAAAACAATAAATTAATCTATAATTTATTTTAATATTTAAACGTTGTAATTGAAAAGTGAGTACAGAATGAAAATGACGTTGCCATCACCCTCACACGGTATAAATGCCACTTTTATCCATTTAATAGAAGAAAAAACATCGTCATATTTTTAAAAAAGGACCAAATTAAAATTTTAATAATTGTGGATAAAATTTTTAAAAAATTGGTACGAAAATTTGAATGGAAGTATCAGTGTAAGGAAGAAAAGTTAAGAGACTAAATTAATACAACTAAAAAACCAAAATCTGAATCTGATACTTGAGTTAAGAAATACAACTGTCTCACTAAATTTTGAAAGCTTTTATCATTTTTAATTTATATACTGTTATTCGTTATGGTTGTATCTTTGCATCTCAGTGGTGTTACGACAACGATAATTCTTAAGTAGATAGAATGTATTGTGACTGTTAAATAAAAAGAACAGAAAAAGAGACACTGTTACTAACTAGAAGTGTATTGTTTACATGGATACAGATTTCAACCAAGGTCTCTCAGAAATCTATTCTCTCTCCTTTTCCCTTAAGCATCAACTGTTCTTCCTCTCTCTCTCTGTTGTCTCTATCTAAAAATTGTGTACATGCAACTAGTCCATACCTAGAATCCTGATTTAAGAGAGTATGATTGCATTTCAACCCATTCATGATAATCTTGTAGCATCTGCTGAAGTAGCAGTGGCACCAGCTTGTCCACCAAAGCCTGCATCATTCTGTTGCATAGCCAAAAGAAATTAATCATCCTAAACAAAATGGCGAGTTACTAATTTTGTCTTCAAAGTGATAGACAAGGGTGAGCACATACTGAGTACAAGGCGAAGACACAGAAAAGAAGAAAAAGAATCACCTCCTTTGATCTACTTGCTGCTTTCTTATTCAAAAAGTTCTTACATAATGAAACTTATTCATAAGTTTTAATACTAAAGCACATTGAAATAAGCTAAACTAGGTTATAAACCACTGAAATAAGCCTAAATAGGGCCCTAAGTTCATCCTCTAAAAGAAAATGATTTAAACAAAGCATAAACAAATTAAATGTCACATGCATACAAAGTTGAAAAGAAGAGATATTCACCAAAATTCCCAGAGGATTTAAATTCTTGTCACTTCAAACCTCAATCTGTAATTTCTCAGCCAAGTCCAAATTACAAAATAGGTTTCTGCCATAAGGCTACAGGTTTGTAACCCAGAGAGACAACCAATATCTACTATAAGTTAACTGCAGAATATGACATCACCTTGCATAAACTGAGTTCTTATTTATCATTTATATAAACAGAATCCATAGCAAAAATAGAACTTCTGTGCACATCCAGAAGAATAACTAGTAATTCAATCTCAACATTTACATTATCTAATATCATAAATTGGTAAAGTCAAAATTGAAATTAGGAATTGTTCATCTTGGCAGATTAGAAAGACTATTTAGGTGAAAATTTTACGTCATGATAGACGGGTTTGACAAAGGGCAAAGGTTACATCATAAAAGTAAGGAGGAGGAGAAACTAAGCCATCAATCAGAAAAACAGTGTCTGATGATTTTTCCTTAAATTTAGTCAACAAAAAACTCAATATTTAACTGCAATATAACGTCCTACCCCTCACATTAACTATATATTAGTGTTCTAGAACCTCTCAATTTCCAATAAGTTGCTTTTGAATATATTCCGAATTCACATGAAGTACATAGACCTTAGTGAAAGAAAGACCTATATTAAAAAGAGTTTAGCATGGCATTTATAGCAACAGACACTTAATGTACAAATATATCGTAAAACAACTTGACCATGCAGAGTACACAATCTAAAAGGACGAAATTAAAACTATTTACTAAGTAACTCACATATTTCCCGGACCCTCAACAGCAGAAGTAGGCATCATGGTAAATGGTTGTGTGTAGATCTGCAGAGAGATATCTTTATTTTAATGATGAGAAGAAAAGCTAAAATCAGTTATATCAAATTGAATTAAAGTTAATATAGTCATGGATACTAATTTTGATTAAACCAGTGATCTTTTTAGCATATGAATACGCAGCTACAAAAAATGAATTAGCAATGATTATGTTGGAGTTAGTAGGACTCCTTCATTACGTAGAAATGAACAGTGGAGCAATATCACTGAGAAAGAAGGAATCTCTCAACTTAATTCATAAGTTTTTAGACAAGAAACAAACCAGAAATTTCACTTTGATGACAAAATTCAACTGAATACCTGGACTTTCTTTCTTATAAGGCTACAATATAATTTCCATGAAGTAAGGCAATCCATGACTTCATAGTCCTCGAAAACAAATTTAATCATCATAACATACAGGATTACCACTCTAATATTCCAGGAAAGCCAACAAATATGGATGTAACAGTATATGTAATATTTATGTATTTTATGAGGATAAGACAAACCTCAAGGGTGAGATTCAACTTAACATCAACTTCTAAATATGATTCGGCACCAGCACCACCCCATTTCATATGGTTTACCATGAATGCTGCAAAACATAGAGTTATTAACAAACTACCAGGACAGTTGTTAAAAGCACTGAAAAAACAAAAGTCTCATGAAACATGTATTTCAGATAAACTTGAATTCAGCGGAAAATTGTGATGAAAGACTAGCTTTTACAAATATAATAATATCAAAGGTTCTAAGTAAATCTCCCCTGATATCTGGAGAAATTCCATAATTTTCTGTCTGAGCACCCTTGATAAGTCGTTTCCAGCATTTTCAGCACCAGGTGGTGGAGAGTCTTACCCTCAATTTATGATAAGGAGAACGAAACAGTTTTCTCTCTACTAAGCGGAAGACAGATAAATTTCTTTGCACAAGGTTTTGATAGAAAATAAACATTTTTTATATTTCAATTTCACAAAGGGAGGATTTATAAAACTAGTACAACTACGCACACAGAGTACATTATAACTAACTACCTGAAAAGTGGCGGTTTTGCTCTTTCACGACTTCTGAACCCTCAAACTGAATAATAAAGTATGAAACAATTAAAATGGGATGAGTAACGAAAGGAATGTTACAAAGACTCATGTTCAATCAAACTAAGGTTTATATACATCTATTATTTCTTAGGGCATTGATTAATGTTGGAAAAAATGGGATGACAGTATAAATAAAATCGAGAGAAAATAATTAATTTTAATGATAAAAGTTTGTTACAAAAACTCTCAAATAATCTCACACTACCCTTCTGGACAACTCATCTCTCAAAACTCTCTTTTGTTTTGTTTGTAAGGTTTTAAAGGTTCCGATGTTGTTTTTATTAAAAGAAAGACGTGTAAGTACTAATTAATAAATAATTTAAACCACACATAACTATAGCTATCTTTCTAACTTTGATAGCATGAAATAAACTCTTCTATTGGTTTCATTTTAGATGTAGTGGAACCATACAACAATGCTCCCCCTCCAACTACATCTAGGAAGTCATTATCTAACATTCATTTCACTAATGTCTTTGCACAACTCTAGCTTTTCTATAGTGAGCACCTTCGTAAGCATATCCATTGCATTCTTCTCTATGTGAATCTTCATCAAACTTAACTCTTGTTGATCCATCATCTCACGAATCCAATAATAGCGAGCATCACAATAATATTTCTTTTCTAGCTGCCTCTATTGTGAATAAAGCAACATACTTCTACATCCTTGATTGCCAAGACATGACTCACTTGCAAAAGTGTATATGTATCCCGATGTAGATTTTCTACCATCAAGAATCCCAACCATGTCTGCATCTATACAACCTCTAAGATTGGATCAACTCCCCCGTAACACAAACATGTCTTAGATGTGCCAATCTAATTAACTACTTCACAATGATCCTTTCAAGGATTTGAGAGGTATCTGGTCATTGCTCCAACAACATGTGCTATATCAGGTCTCATTCACATTATCGCATACATCATGCTTCCAACTGCAAAAGAGTAAGTAACTATTAACACTTCATCCATCTCCTCTTTAGAAGAGGGACACAACCTCTTTATTAGCTTGGAGTGATTAGCCAATGGTTGGCTTAGTGGCTTGGTATTCTCCATATTTAACCTCTGAATAAATTTCTCTTGTGACAGCCACAACTTGTGTACTTTTCTATCCCTGTAAATGTGCATGCCAAGAATCTATTGAGTTCGTCCTAAGTCTTTCATATCAAATGACTTGAAAAGTTTTCCTTTCATATGTTTTTATCTTTGTTGCATCCTTACCGACTATCAACATGTTGTCCACATATAGTAGCAATGCAACAAAATATCCTCCTAAGAGCTTTTGGAAGTAGACACATTGCCCCATAGTTATTCTTTTGTATCCTTGACTCATCATGAAAGAATCAAATTTCTAATACTATTGTCTTAAAGCTTTCTTAAGGCCATATAAACTCTTCTTCAATTTCCATACAAGGTTCTTCTTTCCTGCAACCTCAAATCCTTTTGGTTGTGGCATGTATATTCTTCATCAACATAAAGGAATACAATCTTCACATCCATTTCTTCAAACTCTAAGTCTAGACTAGAAGTCAATCCAAACATGACACACACCAATGTCATTTTTACCACATTTGAGAAGATTTCATCAAAATCGATTCCTTTCTTTTGGAAGAATCTTTTAACCACGGTCACGCCCTGTGCTTCATGACCCTTCCAATACTATCTTCTTTAATCTTGAAAGCCCATTTATTCCTTAGCGCCTTCTTTTCTTCGGGATCTTAGCTAAGTCATCTGTCTAATTATTTTGCAAAGATTGTGCATAGCAGCCTGCAACAATTTCTCTTTGTTTGGATGAGACAACACTCTTTTTAATCCTTTCGGCTCTTCTTTTTCAGTGGGAAGAATGTATTGTGTATTTCGTATACGTCTTGGATGGAACCCTACTTCTCGTTGACCTCCGTTGACTCATAAGGTTTTGGTGGTGCTTCATTTTCTAATCTTTCTTCATCGGATTGTTGAACCTGGTTCAACAATCTCTTTTGCTTACTCTTCAATAGCTTCAAGAACATCCTGTAAGATTTGAAACAAAATATGTAATTGTTAGACTTTTAGTCAATGTAGGTTTATTTAGATCTTCATTTTCTAATCTTTCTTCATCGGGTTGTTGAACCTCACCTGGTTCAACAATCTCTTTTGCATACTCTTGCATAGCTTCAAGAACATCCCTATGTAAGATTTGAAACAAAATATGTAATTATTATACTTTTAGTCAATGTAGGTGTATATAACTGGTTCCTAGGAATATCACATCTCTACTTTTGAATACCTTCCTTTCCTTTGGGTTCTATAACCCATATCCAAAATTTTCATCTCCATTGTAACCAATGAAGATACTTGGCATGGTTCTTGCCTTAAGCTTTTGCCTTCACTATTTGGATAAATGTGCAAATGTCAAACATGTGAATCCCTTTAAATGTGAGCATGAGGGGTCTTACCATACCAGATCTTCTCTGGAGTCCCAAAATTCAAAGGAACTAATGGTGATCTATTTAATAAGTGACAGGCAGTGCGAACAACCTCTCCCCAAAATGTCTTAGGCGGCTTAGCCATACTTAACATGCTTCTAGCACACTCCATGATGATTCAGTTAAGACTTTATACTACACCATTGTGTTGAGGTGTACATGATATTGTCTTCTCATGTTGAATGTCATATCTCTTGCAGTAGGCATTGAACTCCTTAGAAGTACACTCTGCTCCGTTGTCTCAACAACTTCTTTCCTATCTCACATTATACCATGGCATAAAATTGCAAGAAATTTTCTAATACCTGATCCTTGATCCTCAAAAAATACACAAATCTTTCTAAAAGCATCTTCAATAAAAGTTAGAAAATACTTGTTACGATCTAGTGATTCCATCTTCAAGGGACCGCATATATAAAAGTGAACAAACTCAATAATTCTAATCTTCTTACAGATGAGGAGCTTAAACAAATTCTTCGTTGTTTACCATACAAACAATGATTACAAAGATGACTTTTCATATCCTTAATAGTGATCAACTCATGTGTGACCAAATCTTTGGTGCCACAAATCCTACTACTCTTTTTCCACTACATTGGTGCTTTCTAAGTTGATTTTTACTCAAGTTTTGTATAAGCTACCATAAAGTTTTCCTTGAGCCGTAACTCCTTTCAACACTTTACATGTTCTATGGCGGAAGCGATTTTCAGAAACCTCATTGATCAAGAGTTCATCTTGAAAGTAGATTCAATTGAAGATCTTCTGACATATATCAAACATCCTTCAGAGTAACTCTACACCCAACGTCTATTATTATTTGAACATCGTCAATACTCACAGTCTTATTAACACTAGTGTTGTCCATCTTCACAGTGCCAAATTCATCGGTCTCATGATGTGAAGATGTCTCTTCTAGGAATGGCATGGCAAGAAGCGGCAATATCTATTGTCCACTCAACTTCTCCACTTCACACCACTATGCATAATTCTTCTTGAACGGCAAATGCAACCATCTTTTCAACAACTATGACTTGTATCTCTTCATCCTTGTGTGCTTAGGAACTCTTTGAATCTTGCTCCCTTCACAACCTTCAACAATCCCTTTTAAAATGACCTTTCATCCAACAATAGTAACAACTCAGTTTCCATCCTTCTACTAACCTGCCCCTTCTATGTATTGGCTTACCCCAACTTTTGCTTTTACCTTACCCCTACTTTGATTTTCCCTTAATTATCTCCCCCTACCTTCAATGAAAAAGGCGTCCTCATTGTTTACATTGTTGTCCTTTCGCCTACCTTCCTCATTGAACAAACCATCCGTCACAGTAAACATGGTGAGTTTTCCTCCAAAAGTCGAATTGTTGAGGGTGACTCCTAAAGTCTCCCAATTATCAGGAAGAGAACTACGAAGTAAAAGGGTTTGAAATTCATCGTCAAGATTTAACTCCATTCTAAAATATTGGTTTGCTAGGTTCTAAAATTCACTAGTTTGTCTGCTATTGAAGTTCCACTTCATATTCATAAACTTTCTTATTAGGAGAGCTTTATTTTCTGTGGTCTTAGATTGATACATATCCTCTAGCTTCTTCCAAAAAGTACAAGCACTAGTTTCATGAGACATGTGTTGAAATACACTATGATCGATCAATTGTCGAATCAAACCATGTGCTTCCTGTTCATCTTTTTCCACTCTACATCTTTAGTAGGATTAGGATTCTTACCTTCATGCTCTATAGGATCATAGTAATATTTTCAATTAAGGAGATTCTCCATCCTTGCTTCCAAAGTGTGTAGTTGTTGGCAGTGAGCCTAATCATATCACCAAATGAATCGTTGATTCTCCGTTGCGAAGAAGAAAAATAATATCGTAGGGCTAAACTTAAGAAAAAAAATTAACAGGGAAAATACATACTTTAAAAAGACAATTTAAAAGGGACAATGAGTTGACAAGATGAAACATGACAATGAGGTGATAATGGTTTTACGCTTGCGTGGTAGCTAATGTGGTCGTCTCTCACCAGATTTTATCTCAACACACAATCACACCCCCCAAAACTTCAACCTAAGCTCTAGTACCACTTGTTGGGAAAAATGGGATAATAGCACAAATAAAATTGAGAGAAAACAATCAATTTTATTGATAAAAGATTATTATAAAAACTCTCAAATAATCTCACACCACCTTTCTTTACAACTCATCTCTCAAAACTCTCTTTCGTTTTGTTTTTAATGTTTTAGAGGTTCCTATGTTATTTTTATTAACTACATAAAGACATGTATATATACTAATTATAAATAATTTAAACCACACATGAGTATAGCTATCTTCGTAACTTTGAGTGCATGAAATGGTCAACGAAAAACTTTGGCTTCGTTTTAGATGTAGTGGAACTATACAACAATTAATATGTGTGCTTGAGGAATATTATTAACTAAAGTTTTCGAAAGGTGCTTACAAACTAGAAATTAAGAAACTTTACTATTTGGTGTATATTTCGTTGATTCTCTCTCACACACATAGCATTTGTGGACACCAGTATCAAGCACTTCCTTACTTGTACTGTCTGATAGCTGCTAGAAAATTTACTTTAAGAAATCTAGTTGTTGAACTACACTTGATTAATATAATCACTCATTAATCTGGGAGTAGATAGTGAAATAGTTGATGGGTCTTTGACACATGTATAAGATAAGAGGGGCAAGAGAGCATGAGCAGGAGTGTTGGCCGAGGTTTATGAGAGCATGTGACAGCAATGTACTGGAGAGGGGAATTGTTAAATGATGGGGAGAGGGTGAGAGAGAGAGAGAAGGAAATATGAATACGGAGAGGGAAGATAATGAAGAGGCATAACCAAATTTTAGGAGTGAATTGGTGGCTTAGGCAAGGAGGGCAGAATCTATGTATTAGCTCTTATTGTTATCTCTTATTGCTTTGTTTCTATTGCCCGGTTGTGTTGTGTTTCTGTTTATTGAAAAGAAGTCTAAAAATTAAAGCTCACACTTAATCATGAACAAAACATTTTTGTTATTTTTGGGTTAGGGAGGACGGGGTCAGACCTTACAAGAAAGCATCTCAACCAAGCAATCTTCATCCGTTGAGGTAACTCGCAGATCCAGCAATGGGGCAGCTTCAAAGTTTAAAAATTGAAGTTTAGGCAGTTCACATCTACACATACAAGAATAATTATTTGATTACAGATGTATACTAATTTTTATGTCACGATCTAGATGAGTAACAATATTTGCATAAGCCAAACCATTGGAAGAACAACTCAAGCCACCAAAACAGAATTAAGGAGGTGGCAAACCTGTATGTGTTGGCATCAAGAGATTGAAACGATTGCAAGGCCTTTGTGTTTAAAACGGCTGCAATTCCACTAGGGTGGCTCAGAAATTCACTGATGTGATATTTGTTACCTCCAAAATCATCACTATATGTTGGCAGCCTGATTCTCTCCTTTTTTGCAGCAAACAAATTTGCCCTCTTTGAATTTGAATTCAAGGAAGTTACAGCCTTCCCCTTGAGGTCTATTTTCTTCCTGAAAATTTAAAATTCATGGCCGAAAAACTAACTATTCTTAGCAAAAAGATCACATTGACAAGATTTGAAGGTTCAAAACAAACCCAACAGAGAAAAAAAAAAAGATAAAAACACAAATTACCCTAACACCTCTTGTGGTATCTTGAGGAGATTACACATATTCATCTTTTTAACTCCTACAGTACCATTTCTTAGATGTTTCAAATGCATTACAGTGTGAGGTATCAAAAAACACATTACACACTTCTCTAAGAGAAGTTATTGTAAACGTTAAAAAAGTAGAGATATCGTGGGCAATTTGAAGAAATCACATGAAACGTGAGTGTAATTCGCTCTTAAAAGTAAACAAATGCTTCTCTAACCTCTTTCATAAAGCACAAACAAGAAGTGCCACAACTAGATCTCATCAATAAACAAATACTCATAGAAAGGGAAAACTTCAACCAAGTTCACCTAACTTAACTCGTATCATTTGAAGCTTATTGTGTTTTATGGCCACTAATAGAACTAAGAAAGAACAAGAAATCATGTATATCAGTACCCACAACCATATAAATACCTGCTATCACTCATATTATCACTACCTCCATTCTCATTACAGGAATTAAAAAAACTAAATTCACATAATAAATTATATTAAAATTTACTAATTTCTTAGTATTTTTCCTAAATTGTCAATGAAATAAAAGTTTTAAATTGACTATAAATGGAGAGGGAGTACAATTTTACTAGTATGGAACAACAACGAAGTTAATTACGCTAACTAACCCGTTGATAAATTGTTGCATGGTGGGGGATGAACGTGTAACCCAGATTTGTTCTTGTCCGAAACATTTGTTGCTCAAAAGGATTGCTTTTGCTGCAAAATGAAAGCAGTAGAGATTAATGGAAACATAAAAAGATAAAGAGAAGTGAGAATGAGAGTGTGTGGATGCAGAGAAAAGAGAAAAGGAAGTGGGGGTTGGAGTAATCACCCATTTATGTGTTGGAAGAAATACTAAGAACGAAAAAGATTGAAGCAAAACAAAGCAGATTATGTTGGACCTGTTGTCTGTAACTGACAACTTTAATGGAAAGAGAAGATTTTAAGGGGAAAACTGATATCCTGTTTGCATGAACAACACACATGATCCTTTCAATCAGTTATTAATCTTACATTAATTTAAATTATAATTACCAAAAGTGTTAGATGTTTTAATCATTAGTATTAATGCAGTTCATAATCTAAATATTAGTGCGTCCATTCACTTTATATTAAATCTAAATGTAAAATTGAAAAGAGAAATATTCGCAATACTCCATCTCATGGTTTTAATATTTTCTCTATTATTGGTTAGAATTTATTGTAAATCATAATTGAATCTTACTGTCGTCTCTATAAGCAAGAAGAGAGACCAGCTGGATGAGTACTACGTTTCACAAAAATTACGATTTTCAATAAATTTTACTTAATAATAAAATTATAAAAATAAAGCATTAGAAAAAATATCGAAAAAAATTATCACTTAATAACTTATTTCAACTAAGTATTTAAGTACTTTTTTTAATTCAATTATTATTAAAAGTACCCATTTAGCTTTCGTTAAAAACAACTCAATGAATTTCTTTTAAGAGTGTTTCGTTGTGTATGGATTGGAAGAAATTGTATTTGAATTGAGACAAGAGTGTCAAAGATTGAGAAAGACTATGTTAAAATTTGAGGAAGTGAATTTAGAGTGATTTTTGTTTGTATTGGGATATGTTATTATGAATTTATGAGGAAAGTTTATTCAAGTATATTTTTAATTTTTTTTAAATATGTAAAATATAAGTTTACAAATTTATTTTGATTTTTACAAATTTTTAAATAATAAAATATAAGATAATTTTGTGTAAATTTGTTGTTTTAAAAATATTATATAAGTATATACAAATTTATGGTTATATTTAAAATTTTAAAAAATATAATTTATTTATTTGTAATTTTAGTTTTTTTTAGTTAAAACATTAATTTAGCAAATTTGTAAACAAGTGATTTTAGAAAAAAAAAAAAATCATGTAAGGTGTTTATTGTTAAATTAATGCAATGGATTAATTTGTAAGTTATTTTAATATTTAAATACTATTTTTGAGAGGTGACAATGACTTTGGTTTTTAGATGTATTTTTCAATAGTGAAAAACATAATGGTGATTTGTAAAGAAGTTATTTGGGAGACATGTCTTACCTTAGGTTTCAATAGGAAAATTCATAATTTTTAAGACTTTTATATAAATTGAAATTAAGCTAATCTTATTTTAAATTATTATATTCTTTTTTGATAAAGTTGTAATTTATTGAATTTTAATTTTCTTCTTTAAATAAAGTATTTCAATTACTATTAAATGTAAAAATATTAAATAATTATAAGTAAATAAAAATATTAATATTAATTATTTTTTAGTTGATCTTGTTTTATATTATTTTTCAGTCAAAATTTGTTAAAAAAATTTAAATTCATATGGGTAGAGTTTTTTTGTCAATTTAGATTGATCGAGATTACTTTTAGTTAATATCTACTATAATCAATTTGTAGAACATTGTTAATTGTTTTTAGATTTAATTAGCTTATTCATCCTTATATTTGGAGTCAATATTCAATTTAGTACCGTGGTTTTTAAAAAGAATCAATTTGGTCCCTATGTTTTTTAAAATGTATCCAAATTGGTCCTTTACGTTAAGTTCCTCCTAAGGGCATCAGGTGTTGCTTACGTGGCAGAGAGAGAATGTTTATATGGCAGAGATAGTGATTATGTGAAGAGAGTGTGTTTATGTGAAGAGAGGTGAAATTGAGAATTATTATTATTATTATTATTATTATTATTATTATTATTATTATTATTATTATTGTTATTATTATTATTATTACTATTATTATTATTATTATTATTATCATTACTACTACTACTGTTGTATTATTATTATAATTATTATTATTATTATTATTATTATTGTTATTTTTACTACTATTATTATAATTATTAATAATATTAATTATTTTTTAGTTGATCTTGTTTTATATTATTTTTCAGTCAAAATTTGTTAAAAAAATTTAAATTCATATGGGTAGAGTTTTTTTGTCAATTTA
>Ga0123342_1008027_pt1 | contig 13560 bp, 7 predicted proteins | sample Turbeawhitnodule_FD_89960 | JGI IMG/M metagenome (GOLD analysis project Ga0123342, IMG submission 89960) | Root nodule microbial communities of legume samples collected from Mexico - Turtle bean Mexico white nodule | ecosystem: Host-associated > Plants > Roots > Nodule | place: Mexico: Nepantla...
ATATTTAATTTTCTATTGTAAATTATTGGGCTTTGTTTCTTTGGCCCAACTTTCTTTTTCTATTTTAGTTAGGTCTTAATCTTTCTCTTATATATACACCATGTATTTTACTCTTTAATATACCAGGTGAATAAAAGTTTATTTTATATTTAGTTTTCCCTACAAGTAGGGTTTATCAAAACCTTTTTTTTATTACGATTACGTACACTACATTAAAACATCACATTATTGCTCTTTGCGATATGGCATTATAGGGATGTTTTGTTCGTTCCTAAAGAAATTATGAGGATCAACCTTTGTCTTTATTTGAACCAACCTGTTGAAGTTATTCTTGAAATATTGCTCTCCGTAAACTCTTCCTTCTGCATAGTTGTTCTTATCATTGTGGCTAATTCCTAAGTCAAAGTCCCTATAATTGAAGAAAGCCCCTCTTGGATTCTTGGAGACAAAAGGAGTCATGTACTTGTGAAGTATTCTTGTCAAGTTTATGTTGTGATCTGCTACCTCTTTCCCTGCTTGATTCCAATTTGTTTGGTATTGAACCTTCCACAGGTTCCCTCTTCGATGAGGGAAAGGAGTTGCTGTTGATGGAATTTCAGCCATTCTTCCACCGTAAGGATTGAATTGAAACGCTATATTCTCCAACTCAATCATCTTCTTCCAAATCCCTTCAAAACCCTCTTTGGAAATTGGTTTCTGCACATAGTCAGATTTTCTTTTCAAGTAGTTCACAGGTGACTGTGGTTGTCTATCAAGCAAAATCTCAACAGGTGTTGTAATGTTAATGTTTGTCCAAAACAGCACCGAACGAAGCCAACTTGTTTCGATGCAGTCAGATTGCTTCAAACCCAATTGGGGAAACTTCTCATTCAAGAGAGAAACAAGGCTTTTGGAGTCACCAAGGAATAGAGCTATGAAGGTTGCTCTTATAGTCTTTCTTCCATTTTGTGTACCGTTTACAACGTTCAACGTAAGTCTAAGGAAAAGGTGGTTGTCTATAGTTGGTGCAACATGCTGCCAGTTATAAACTATATCAGTAGCGTTTTGCTCCAAGGTCCTCCGAACTCTGAAAACAGTGACTATTTCAGGAACTCGAACTAGCTTTATTTTATAGGCAAGGACTACACCAAAACTAGCTCCCCCACCTCCTGTGATGGCCCAAAAGAGATCTTCACCCATGGATTTTCTATCAAGCAATCTACCTTGAACATCAACCATTTGTGCATCAACAACATTATCCACTGTAAGACCGTATTTTCTCATCATATTGCCATAGCCCCCGCCACTTATGTGGCCTCCTACCCCAACAGTGGGACAAACCCCTCCTGGGAAACCATGAATTTTACTCTTCTCACCAATTCTATAGTAAACTTCACCAAGCGTTGCACCAGCTTCAACCCAAGCGGTCTCAGTGTCAGTCTCAACCCTAATGGATCGGAGATGGAACATGTCAAGGATGAAGAATGGCTTTGAAGCCACATAAGATAACCCTTCATAGTCATGGCCACCACTACGGATTTTTATGAGCAAGTTGTGTTTTTTGGCACAAAGAACAACTGCTTGCACATGGGAAACATGAAATGGGGTGACTATAAGGAATGGCTTCCGGGTTGTGGAGGTGTTGAAACAAAGGTTTCTGATGTAGGCCTGCAACACTGAGGAGAATGAGGTGTTGTTTGGTGTAAAAATTGCTGAGGTTATGGGATGAGAGGGCTCTGAATGATTTACAAGGCAACCAAGAAAATTGTCATGTAGTGAATTTGCAAAAGAAGAGGACCAAACAAGAGAAAGAAACACAAAAATTGGAAATATTGATAATTGTATTCTATGCAGAGAAAGAGCTCCCATGTATGAGTATCTTAACGATGGTCTTGGAATAACAAATAAAAGAAGATTTTCAGTGAGTATATTTGGCACATTTATGGAATTTTATAAGGATCCACCAAGAAATGTCAAACATGGTAGTGGTTTATTTTGACCTTCATATGCACATTTTTATTTAGAAAAATATATATATACATTAACATTCAAAACATTAAATAAACTCAAATGCCACTTAGAAAGAGAAATTGAGAGATTAAGAAAGCCCACCATCACCCCCACTCTACTCACAGTTTCGTCGCTTTTATTAAAAGTATTTATAAAATAATAGCTAAAATGTTGGTCTTGGTTATCCTTTCTTGACAATTTGTCTTACTTTTAAAAAGCAAACTTTTATGAGTTTGTGTAATTAATGAAGTTGTGATTTTTCAAGAAAACGAAAAGGGACTGTTTGATTTTAAAAGTCAACTTCAAAAAATCTTACAATTAATTTTGAGATGGTTTTTGTTAAATTATATGATGACTATACTTGTATTTTTGTCAAAATGAAAGGCTATTGATATGGTTTTGTAAATTTGAAGTTTACTAAGTTTTATGAAAAATAAGGATTGCCCACATCAGAGTTTGTATACAATGGACTTGAATTAGCTTATATTATATTATGTATTAATTAAAGAGACTTTAAATAGAGTTGACTAAAGTAGAAGCAAATTTAAATATACCTCTTTGCATTTATCTAACTTAAAAAATCTAAATTCAAATTTTATATCTCTATCTTTTATTGGTTTTGTCAACACTATTAAAGTTGATAAGTATGTAGTGCAATAAAATCAATATGAATTATATTTTTATTTATTTACGGAAAAATTCATAAATAACAAATTTGACTCCACAAATAAATATTATTATTAATATTAATATTATTAATAATATTAGTATTATTAATATCATTAATATTATTATTTATTATCAATACTTTTAATATTATTATTATCAATATCTTTAATACTATTAATATTCTTATTTACCATATTATGTACATAATTATTATAATTAATATTATTTATATTCCTAATATTAATAATATTGTTAATACAAATATTTGTATTAATAATAATATTGAATTTATTTACGAATATAGATTTATGTATAATGTAAAATTTATCTACGGATAGAGAGCCGTTGGCAATACTCTATAGGTAATATTGAATTTATCTACAAATTCAGATCCGTGAATAATATTTTGTAGAAGTAATTTTAAATTTATCTACGAATTCAAACCTATAAATAATATTCGTAGATAATACTAAATTTACCAACGTATTTAGAGTCATGGGTAAAAATCCGTCGATAAATCTGATTTTTTAGTGACTTTATTTTTAAAAATATCATAACATAATAACATTTAGCTATATTTATTACCAATCCACATAGTAATAACCAACAAACTACAAGAGGAACATAATTAAAGGATTGAACTATTTTTTTTAGATTATTTATTTTTATATTTTTTCTTCCATCATTTATATGTATTTTATAAATTAAAAAGAACTCTTAAAATTTTATAACAAAGTTTTTTAACCATTACAAATATAAAAAGTGACATAATAGTAGTAACTACCTGTAATAAATCTTTAATAAGTATTCAATGACCATAAAATATTTATAAAAAATATATTATTTAACATTCTCCCTTAATGTGTTATTTTTTTAATCTCTAAAACTTCTCTTATTCTCCGAAACATTTCTGTCAATTTCTTCTTGCACAATCTTTCTGTAAAAAAAATATTTTAGTCTCATAACAAAATAATTGTATCTCTTATAAATATTATTAAATTTTTTAGATTTTTTTTAGTTGAGCTTGAAGAACTTGTGGAGAGTAAGGAACTTGATGTACTTGGAGTCTTATTTTAAGGTGTTGGATTCGGTTGTAAAGCAGTTGTTATAATTTTTTTTCTAATGTTCAAAAATTCTAATACCTAGAATAATCATTATGTTTCAAAAAAATTTAATACTCAAAATTCAAAAGTTCTTTAATTTTAAACAACTTTTTTGTCTAATAATGATAGATAAAGAGTATCATGAATCATTTTATCTTATTCTTTTGCTCTTACACTTTAATATATTTTTTATTATTTAATTTAAATTTTGAGATAATTTAAATTTTGAGACAAATGAAGAATTATTTTAACAATTTTTTTTTTTACTATAAAAATATAAGAAAATCATGAAATAAAAATCAATTTTAAAGACAAAAAATAATTAGTTGTTATAGTAACTAAATTAGATACTATTTTAAAAACTAAAACAATTTTTTATTTTTAAATTAGTTTAAATCTCATTATCCTGATTGTTTTTTCTTTCATGATTCTTAATAATATAATTGAAAGACTCCTCTTTGAATCATCCTCACAATTTCAACATTTGAGATTGTCTTTCTTTTAACTAATATGTATTTACACTTGTACATTCCATTTGTATGAACTTGAGATATTCAAAATGGTAAACAAAGTTTCCATTTTTATAGCCAAAAATAATAATTTTCATCTTTAATTTGAACATTACTATAAATAGTAGTGTTGGTTGTTGAAGTATTGTTTGTGCTCACCAATTTTTTACTTTTGAATTTTTAGTTAAGGGTCTACAACTCTGGTACTACTTTGTTGGTAGTATTTTAGAGTTACAAAATTTGCTAGAACAAGAGAAAAAGAGAAAGTAATTAGAGGGATTAGATTAATCTCCTTTTTATTTATTGTATTTCTTTCTATATTTTTTCTTGCCTATATTTTCTTATTGTTACATATATAAAGAGTTACAGGCATAAAAAGTTACAACTACCATTGAATACTCTTAATATAAACTCTCCATAACCATTTATTCTCCATTAACACTTGTAACAAAATATTATTATTCAACAATAATCTGATTCACCATTATTCTAACTCTTCCAGGTTTCGCAGCAGAGGAATGCTTTGTTCATTCCAGAAGAAATTAAGAGGATCAACCTTGGTTTTTATTTCAACCAACCTATCGAAGTTATTCTTGAAATACTCCACTCCATAAACTCTCCCTTCAGTGTAGCTGTTATTAGCTTTGTGGTTAATTCCTAAGTCAAAGTCCTTGTAATTGAAGAAAGCCCCTCTTGGGTTCTTGGAGACAAAAGGAGTCATGTAGTTGTGAAGTATTCTTGACATGTTTATGTAGTGATCAGCTACCTCTTTCCCTGCCTCATTCCAATTTGCTTGGTATTGGACCTTCCATAAGTTCCCAGCTCGATGAGGGAAAGGTGTTGCTGTTGAAGGAATCTCAGCCATTCTTCCACCATAAGGATTGAAATGTAATACCACTGCATTCTCCAACTCAATCATCTTCTTCCATATCCCTTCCAACCCCTCTTTGGAAATTGGTTTCTCTACATAATCAGATTTCCTTTTCAAGTATATGAGTGGCTGTGGTTGTCTGTCAAGCAAAATCTCAACAGGTTCTGTAATGTTGATGTCTGCAAAAAATACCACGGAACGAAGCCAACTTGTTTCGATGCAGTCAGATTGCTTCAAACCCAGTTCGGGGAACTTCTCATTCATGAGAGAAACAAGGCTTTTGGAGTCACCAAGGAATAGAGCTACGAAAGTAGCTCTTCCAGTCTTTGTCACATTTGTTGTACTGTTTACAACGTCCAAGATAAACCTAATGAAAAGGTCGTTGTCAATAGCTGGTGCTACTTGCTGCCATTTATAAGCTATATCGATGGCATTTTGCTCGAGAGTCTTTGTAACTCTAAAAACCGTGATTGTTTCAGGAACTCGAACTAGCTTTATTTTGTAGGAAATGATCACGCCAAAACTAGATCCACCACCACCTGTGATGGCCCAAAAAAGATCTTCACCCATGGATTTTCTATCCAGCAATCTACCTTGAACATCAACCATTTGTGCATCAATAACATTATCAACTGTGAGACCATATTTTCTCATCATATTGCCATAGCCACCACCACTTATGTGACCTCCCACTCCAACAGTGGGACAAACCCCTGCTGGGAAACCATGAGTTTTACTCTTCTCGGCAATTCTGTAATAGACTTCTCCAAGTGTTGCACCCGCTTGAACCCAAGCGGTCTCAGTGTCTATGTCAACCTCAATGGATCGGAGTTGAAACATGTCTAGGACGAAGAATGGAGTTGAAGTCACGTAAGACGCCCCTTCATAGTCATGGCCACCACTACGGATTTTCATCAGCAAGTTGTGCTTTTGGGCACATATAATGGATGCTTGTACATGGGATACATGCAATGCAGTTACTATAAGGAATGGCTTCGGGGTTGTGGAGGTGTTGAAACGAAGGTTTCTGATTTGGGCTTGCAACACTGAAGAGAATGAGTCGTTGTTTGCAGTAAAAACTGCTGAAGCTATGGGGTGAGAGGACTCTGAATGGTTTACAAGGCAATGAAGAAAAGTGTTGTCTGCTGAAGTTGCAGCTGAAGCTGAAAATGTAAATATAGAAAGCAACACAAGGATGAGTAACATCGATGGTTGTATTCTGTGAGGAGAAATGACTCCCATTTCTGGTTTTCCGAATGTTGTTTGATAAACAAAGAAAAGGATTTGTGGTGAGTCCATTGAGCATGATGATTTGTATTGGATTTATAAGCATCCTGAAAATGACTGCATATTTTGAGTAATAAAAATCACAATTTTGACATCCAATTATATTTTTATGATTTTAACTTTTACATTAATTCATTGTCAAAAATGGAGAGTAGTGGCAGAGCAGCAGAAGATAGCAGGTCATCAGCAAGCAACAGACAAATTGCAGAGCAGAAAATCTGCAGCAGCGCCCACTATCAGAGCATCACCAATCAGCACCTCTCTGAATTTTATATCTCGAGAAGTATCAACTGCAACAATTCAACAAATCCTAATATTATAAATTAAAAAAATCATACAAATATTTTACAATCCATTATTTAAAGCTTTGTTTTCATCAAAATAAATTCCATAGGAACAGATCTTAGTATTGACTAATTAAGGGGGTCTTGCCCTTCTACACAAAATTTATTTCTATTTCTATATACAATTAAAAATATTTATGTTTTTGTTTGATACTACTTACATATTTTACTATAAAAAAATGTTTACAGGACATTATCTAATATATTTCTAACACAATCCTTATAATTGAAATCTATTAAAAATTAAGTATGAACTTTTACCCACAGTTTATATATGTTTATACGTAAATTCAACTTTACCTAACATTATCTATAAACTATTACTTATAAATCTCAATTATTTACTGATCTTTATTATCTATCAACTATCTATTATCTATAAATATCTAAATTAATAATATAACATTATTTATAATATTTACAATATTTAATAATATTATAATATTTAGTAATACTAATTTAATAATATTAATAATATTTAATAAAATATTAATAATATTTAATAAAGTATTAATAATATTTAATAAAGTATTAATAATATTTGATAAAGTATTAATAATATTTAATAAAGTATTAATAATAATTTTCTAGAAAACTTTACTTCTGTTTATTTCCCAAATAACTTTTCATAAAATTAGTAATAACAATTTTTTGTAAATTTATGTTTAATAATGAAGAAAGATATTTAATAAAATATTAATAATATTTAATAACATTATTATAATAATTAATAATTTTATTAATTTGAATAGTAATAATAATATTAATGAAATTAATAATATAAATGATATTAAATATATGAATAATATTAATATTAATAATTATACTATTTATTAATAATAATTATAATTTGAGATCAAATTAAAGCTTCTTTTAACATTCTTTAATAAACTTGACTTTGAGTCTTACTTATCTTCTAGGACTTTACTTCTGTTTATTTCCTAAACAACTGTTTCACAAAAATAGTTATAACTAATTTTTCTAAATTTATATTTAATAATGAATAAATATATATACAAGTCTTGAAATGAAAGTAATTAACGGCATGAATAAAGTAAAGAAAAATTTGAATATAAAAAAATATTCAAGAGTAAAACTAATATCTAAAAAAATATGATTAAATATTCAAAATAAAACATTCAAATTAATTTTAATTTTAATTTTAATTACATATAATTATTTATTTATTTTGAACCCTACAAACTAGATTTTAAGCTCCGCCACTGACGTTTTAAATAAAATAAATATCTGACATAGTTATTTTTTTAATTATTTTAAAGAGAGATAAATATTTTAAAATTCATAAATATTTTTTATAAAATAATTAGAGATCATTTTCTTTATGATGAACATGTATTCCTATGTAAAGTCCATTATTTTTTAAATATTTTTGTCATTCTGATGATACTTTAGTTATTGTAAAACTTTAATTGTATATGAGTTCAACTATTCCAGGTATTTCATTATTATATTTTTTTTGGTTGATAAAAAAATTATTTGAATTACTCACAAAAAATATATTTTTTGAATCTTAGTATTGATTTGATCATTATTCATGTCTTTATTTTATTTTATATGTGGCCAAGTATAGAAACCATGAAGGAATATTGATTTTTTTTCACTTTTTTGAATCATGATACTATTTTCATAATATTAAAAATATTAAACTGGATATTACTTTTATTATAATATTTTCTAGTGACATTTTTTCCATTTTTTGTTAATGATTAGTAAAATCTTGATGTTTTATAATATTCTAAGTTTTAAAAGGAACGTCTTCAGTATAAATGTGTTAATGTGTTTTGATGTGAAATATTCATTTTTGTGTGGAATTGGCATCTCCTATATTTTTAATTGCTCATTTTCTTTCTGTAACTTAAATATTAATTTATTTTAAATAAAAAATATTTTCTGGTTGGCTATTGTGGAAAAAGGGACCGAGACTTTATTATTTTGATGAAAATATAATTTGAAAAACTTTAGAAAAATATGTTTCAATTAAAAGACTGTAAAAATAATAATAACCTAATTAAGGTTCAGATAATGTGTTACTATATTCTTTTTATCGAAAAATAAATAAATTAAATAAAAAATTTAAAGAATGTCACAATCCATATAAAATAAAATAAAATTATGTTACCCAATGATATATAATTCTCACATACATGATCCACACTTTAAATAAAAAAACTTGACTCTACTTGTTTTTGTCACTATCATATTTAATTTTTGTATTCAAATCAAGTAGCTTGTGGAATTTCTGAACATGCTTAAATTTTCGTTGTCATCAAATAACTTATTTATTGGATTATAGGTTATTATTTATTCCTTGCAGAACAGAAATAAAGTTTGATGAATTGAATTTTGAAATTTCATATATTTAAGTCATCTCTGAGGTTGTGTTAAATATTAAATCGCATTAGAGAGTACTGGAAATACATTAATTCATATATACATATTGTTTTATACAAAATCATAAGCATGCCGTTTACTAATATTTTTTTATGTAACAATAGATTATAGTTATTTTTTAATTATTTGTATGAGATAAAGATTTTAAAATTCATATATATATATATATATATATATATATTAAATTAAAGATATTTTTTATAATAAACATCTTTTCCTCAATAAATAATGACGAAAAATTTCAATATATTGATCAGGATGTCAATATATCATTTTCCTTAAACTTAAAAAAAATTATTTGTGTTTTTTTAAGATTTATTGACAAGTAATTTTAAATTTTGAATACTAATTGGTATAGTTGGAGATGTATGTTGATTTGATCTTTCCTTATAAAATTATTATGTCCACACTTTATCCAACCACGCCTTTCTATCATCAAACTTGGCAATCACTCTGCCGTGCACCTTATTCTCCAATTCCAATTCCATCATTGTTAATTCCTCCCTCAAATCCACCATTCTACTAATGTCATTACTATTTCAATTATTGTCTAACGTAACATCAGTTTTATTTCTTTCTTTATTTTTCATTGTCTCAACTTCTAAACTTAAGCATGAATAAATAAACTCAATATTTTCTTAATATTTCAACAAGATTTTTAGCAAAAACTACATCTCAATTATATAACTATTTAAATAGAGTCATGATATATTGACATAGTCTGCACATGACATACATTTGACGTTGTGGACATGACAATGACGTGATAGAGTGAGATTGCACACGAATGACCAGCGCGAACTTTAAAATAGAGTAAAAAATAATATATTACAGCGGTTCTTAGAAACAATCCGTGTAATGTATTTTTTTTACTCAGAATGACCCATATTATTGGTTATGATCCATATTAAAAAATATTGATTTTTTTTCATAAAGAGTGGGTGGGTCATAAGTCACATAGGTAACCACTTATAGACACACGGGTAACCAATTTTGCGTGAGTCAGGGAATGGGTAACCAACTCTGGTAGGATTATTACATCAGTTAAGCTATTTAACTGATGTAATATATGATTTTTACATCGGTTAAGTCATCTAACCGATGTAATATAAGGTTTTTATTAAAAAAAATTGATTTTTTTTTTCATGAAAAGTGGGTGACCATAAATGTCACAAAGGTAACCACTTACAAACACACGGGTAACCAGTTTTGCGTGAGCCAGTATATGTGGAGGAACTTGTGGCTGGATAGTTCTAGTAGGGTTATTACAGCGGTTAAGCCATCTAACCGATGTAATATATGGTTCTTATTAAAAAAATGATTTTTTTTCATGAAGAGTGGGTGGACATAAACGTCACATAAGTAACTACTTACAAACACACAAGTAACCAGTTTTGCGTGTGCTACAAGTCATATATTATAATATAGAGTCAGTGTCACATCCTCACCAAATATCACGTCTACAACGTCAATTAATGTCACGCAAGCGATGTCAAGTCTGTGTGAGTGTGTTAGTAATAGATGACTGTTAAAAAAAATTACATTTAAATAACACACCAGGTGCAGGATTAAAACACAGTTTATTTCATAATTTAATACCAAAGAAAACAAAGTGGTTTATTAAACACAGCTTATTTCCACAATCCAGTATAGTATATTATTAATATGGCAGAGTAGGGATGCTTTGTTCGTCCCTAAAGAAATTATGAGGATCAATCCTGGTCTTTATTTCAACCAACCTTTTGAAGTTATCCTTGAAATACTTCACTCCGTAAACTTTTCCTTCAACATAGCTGTTTTTACCATTATGATTAATTCCCAAGTCAAGGTCCTTATAATTGTAGAAAGCCTCTCTTGGGTTCTTGGAGACAAAAGGAGTCATGTACTCATGATGTATTCTTGTCAAGTTTATGTAGTGATCTGTTACCTCTTTCCCTGCTTGCTTCCAATCCGCTTTGTATTGAATCTTCCATAGGTTCCCTGCTCGATGAGGGAAAAGAGTTGCTGTTGATGGAATCTCAGCCATTCTTCCACCATAAGGATTGAATTGAAACTGTGTATACTCCAACTCAATCATCTTCTTCCAAATTCCTTCAAAACCGTCTTTGGAAATTGGTTTCTGTACATAGTCAGATTTTCTTTTCAAGTAGTTTACGGGTGATTGTGGTTGTCTATCAAGCAAAATCTCAACAGGTGCTGTAATGTTGATGTTTGTCCAAAACAGCACCGAACGAATCCAACTTGTTTCGATGCAGTCAGATTGCTTCAAATCTAATTGAGGGAACTTCTCATTCAAGAGAGAAACAAGGCTTTTGGAGTCGCCAAGGAATAGAGCTACGAAAGAAGCTCTTACAGTTTTTGTTCCATTTTCTGTACCGTTTACAACGTCCAAGATAAGTCTAATGAAAAGGTCGTTGTCGATAGCTGGTGCAACATGCTGCCATTTATAAACTATATCGGTGGCGTTTTGCTCCAAGGTCCTCTCAACTCTAAAAACAGTGACTGTTTCAGGAACTCGAACTAGCTTTATTTTGTAGGCAAGGACCACACCAAAGCTAGATCCTCCACCACCTGTGATGGCCCAAAAGAGATCTTCACCCATGGATTTTCTATCAAGCAATCTACCTTGAACATCAACCATTTGTGCATCAACAATATTGTCCACTGAGAGACCGTATTTTCTCATCAAATTGCCATAACTGCCGCCACTTAGGTGGCCTCCTATCCCAACAGTGGGACAAATCCCTGCTGGGAAAGCATGAATTTTACTCTTATTAGCAATTTTGTAAAAAACTTCACCAACCGTTGCACCAGCTTGTACCCAAGCGGTCTCAGTGTGTATGTCAACTTCAATGGTTCGGAGTTTGAACATGTCAAGGATAAAGAATGGGACCTCAGCCACGTAGGACAAACCATCGTAGTCATGGCCTCCACTTCGAATTTTCATTTGCAAGTTGTACTTCTGGGCACAAATAATGGATGCCTGTATATGGGACACATGCAATGCAGTTACTATAAGGAACGGCTTACGGGTTGTGGAGGTGTTGAAACGAAGGTTTCTGACATAATCATTCAAGACTGAGGAGAATAAAGCGTTGTTTGACGTGAAAATCGCTGAGGTTATGGGATGATAGGGCTCTGAATGGCTTACAAGACAATGAAGAAAATTGTTGTGAGCTGAATTTGCAGCTGAAGCTGACCATGAAATTGTAGAAAGTAACACAACAATGAAAAATATTGATAGTTGTATTCTACTAGGAGAAAGGACTTCCATTTTTTGTTATCTTTTGATACCAGAGGAGTTTTTGGTGTTTCTATTGAGCATCATCTACATTGGATTTTATAATGGAACCATTTCGAGGAAGAAATTGTGAAAGACAAATGAAAAGATGGCTTAGATTTGAATACAAAAATTAAATATGATAGTTACACCTTATCTAATCCTTAATTAGGCTATTATTTTTTCCACAATCTTTTCATCGAAACATATTTTCTAAACTTTTCAAATTATATTTTCATCAAAATAATATGGTCTTAGTCCCATTTTCCACACTAGCCAACAAGAAATCTTTTTATATTTAAAATACATTAATATTTAAGTTACAGAAAGAAAATAAGTACCACACAAAAATGAATATTTCACATCAAAACACATTCACACATTTATACAGAAGACAGAAACTAGTGCTTAGTTCCGCGACTTTTGATTCATAGAATTTTTTAACTTAATTCATGCTTGAACAAAATGACTTTGATGTAATGCATCACTCGGTTGTGGATCCAGCGCAGGATTTTTAATTAAGAGGAAGTTGTTTAGGGATTAGGGTTTAAATCTTTTAAATTTATTTATTTATTGATAAAAATAATGATAATGACATGTTATCTGGTCTTTAATTAGGCTATTACTTTTTCCACAATCTTTTTTTAAACATATTTTCTAAAGTTTTTTAAATTATATTTTCATCAAAATAATAAGTCTTTGTCCCTTTTAAATTTATATGTCTAAGTTATATTAAAAACTATACAATTTAATAATTTTTTATGTATTATTTTTATTGATAAAATAAATAAATAAATTAAATAAGATATTTAAAAAATATCGCAACCCGTATAAAAAGGATAAGACTATGTTAACCATGACATATAATCCTCACATACATAATCCACACTTTAAATCAAAAAACTTGACTCCACTTGTTTTTGTCACTATCAAATTTAATTTTTTATTCAAATTATATTATCAAGAAGCTTGTGGAATTCTTGAACATGCTTCAATTTTCGTTGTCAAATAACTTATTCATTGGATTATAGGATATTATCTATTCCTTGAAGAGCGTAAATAAAGTTTGAAGAATTTAATTTTGAAGTTCCATATA
>Ga0123342_1008028_pt1 | contig 13558 bp, 2 predicted proteins | sample Turbeawhitnodule_FD_89960 | JGI IMG/M metagenome (GOLD analysis project Ga0123342, IMG submission 89960) | Root nodule microbial communities of legume samples collected from Mexico - Turtle bean Mexico white nodule | ecosystem: Host-associated > Plants > Roots > Nodule | place: Mexico: Nepantla...
ATTTGAGTAATAAGATTTGAATACAAGTTTTGAGTTTTTCAAAGAGTTGAGATTGCTTAGAGATTGAGATTGATCAAAGTGTGTGAGATAGGATTTCTGCTTGTATTGATTTCAGATTTGCTTATGTATCAAGTGTAATCTTTGTATTCTGTTGAACAAGTTTGTTTGTGTGTTTGCTGAGAAGTGCTGTGTGTTCTTGAGGGGATCAAGATCAACATTTTTAGTGTTGGTGTGTTGGCCAAGAGAAGTGTGTGTTTGGAGGGGATCAAGGTCACTTTCTTGGTTATGTTGTAAGTGATCTAGGTTTAATTGCTTAGTGGAATTCCTCAGGGGTTTTTGAGAAGACTGGATGTAGCTCTGGGTTTAGAGTGAACCAGTATAAACATCTGTGTGCATTCTCTATATCCTTAAACTCTTTGAATTCAGTTTTGATATTTGTTTACTGGTATAAACAAGCGATTGTTTCTGCGAAACAACCGATTGTTTTACTAGTGCTGTGTTTTTAGCTTTGTGTTTTGAAAAACTGATTTCTTAATCAAGGTTTTCTCGAAGTAATTTCATTCAATGCTTAAAAGTTTGTGAAAACCCTCTTTAAACAATTCACCCCCTCTAGTTTAAAGTCATATATTCTAACACACGTTTCTTCTTATCTTTCGTTCTCACATTTGTTTTAGTTTTTCTTTCTATACAAATTTAATTCTAGAAATAGGTTTCAACAATTTGAACACAATGATCTATTTTAGCGTTTTTATGATAAAAAATATTTACAAAATTGTGCTTTGATTGATAAATGGGTTTTTAAGGACAAATGAACTGAGTGGTTTTTATGTTTCTATCAAGGAATTCATATTTAGGTCTCTTGCATTTGAAGTACAAGAACATTGAACCATGGTTTCAGTCCCTATTTTTCATTACTGAAATGAGTTTTGTTTTGTTTTACTACTTTTATGTTTAATTCATGTTTGTTACTTTCTATCATTTACTTTTGACGTTTACATTTCCCTTTTGCTTTCAATACATTCTAAATCGTTCTAAGTTTACAATTTATTATGCTCTGCATTACATTTATAATTTTTACATTTTTGTAATTTACATTTTCTCTGCCCTTTATGTTCCAACCCTTTATGTTTTCTGCAATTTACTTTTCAACTACCTATCATGTTCTTTACATTTTATCGTCTCCTACACATTTTGTTGCAATTTTCTTTACTACAATTTTAGTAGCTATTCATTGCAGTTATGTTTTCAATTTATAATATGAATTTTCTTTTCAGTACTTTACGTTTTATCATTTACTTTCAAGTCATTTACATTTTTTGTGTCATTAGATGGACTATCAGACGATTATCTTGGTAGACGGTCTAGTGTGCACTTTGTATTGCATCGTACTTTCCTTTACATTATGCATTCTAAATCAAATTTCCCCCTTTTTAATTTGTGAAGAAAATAATATTAAATAATGGATTCAATTATGTTTTCTTTGGGATTTGACATTGGTTGATCCTATATTACATTAGCAAAAACTTAGTATTTTTGTTTGAAAAACTGAACTCGATTGAGCAGTGTTATCAATAAGCTTATCAAATAGTACAAATGACAACATTCTTGGTTAATTAAATGCAAAGAAAAAACATGTTGTAGTTGTTTGGTCTCACCAAAACACCTTTGACCAACAAACTTGCTTATGTAATCCTATGTTGAATCCACATAACTCTTTGTATTTTGTTGTTTTTTTAGGTTTGATGGATGCTTTGTACACGTTAAATGGATGAAGAAAATTGAATGAAGAAGATGAATTTGGCTGGTGAATATAGAGACTTAGAAATGTTGAACAAAAGCTTTGATGACTCCAAATCTTGAAGAATTGTGTGAAGTACTACTGCTGCTTGTTTTGTTGGGTATTGTGTAGTGTTTGAATTTGTAATCCACTTCAAAGAATTGATCCAAGGCCATTTGATCTTGAAACCTTTAAAAAAAGATAAGTTTTCAAAGTTAAGTGGAAAATCAACCAGTTGATTTATCGTTTCAATCGATTGTTTTTACACTTAGAAGTTTTTAAAAGAGTTTGAATTGACTTTGCTGTCAAACCAATTCAATTGGTTGTTTCGATAAATCAACTGATTGATTTTTGAAATTTCTTAACAGAGTTTTGTTAAATCTGTTTTGGCTAGTTTTCAAACTACTCTAGCTTCTGTTTTTAACAATTTTAACGGCTATTTGGAGACTATAAAAAGGGTTTTATACTCCTAGCTGAATATACTTTTTCAAGAGATTCATATTGCAATTTTTAAATCAAGTTTTTCAAGATTGCTTAAGGCTTTGGGATTTTCTTCAAGAGGAATAAGATTGTGATAAGTGCCTAATTTTAGTAATATTTCATAGTAAAATATAGGCACTTATGAGTATTAATTGCTAAAATAAATATAAAATAATCCCTAATTTATGAATTTATACCTCCTTACATATTTTATTATCTATATTTGAATAAGAACATTTTATTCCCAAATTTGGTGATAATTTCGGGTTTTTAGGGAAGAATGGAGATGATTGGGCTAAAGAAGAATAATATAAGCTAAAAGGAGAAAGGTGGAAGGCCCAGAATGCATAAGTGCACAAAAAAGCCCAAATGCACAACGTAGGAAGTCACCTAACCTTAGCAAATTATGTTAAATAAGGGGCTGAAGGCATAACCCTAGTGTGCCAGATTGAGAGGAAAACACCATTGAGTGGATTGTAACCTAATTGAGAGAATGGAAGGTGCTAGAAGTATGTGTCGCTAATTCTATCCTTTGGGATTGGGAGTAATCTGCTCGAACTCTTACGTATTGAGGTGATATCTTATATTAAAATTTTCCAACCAACTTTTATTATTCTGTGTTTATATTTAGCAAATATTGTACTTGATAATTCAACTACTCCTTGTGGGATCGATATTCGTCCTTAGGGACAATTATTACTTCTGACAAACGTGGTGCACTTGCCATAAAAAGTCATCAGACTGCGGGGTGTAAAGTCAATTTTTCGTTTATGTGAATTGATCAAAGTGTACTCTTTCCTCTTCTTTTAATCTTTGTACTTCTATAAGGTTGTGTGGTACAGATCAAAAGGGTTTTTTGATCTGTGTTGTGTTTGCAAAGAGAAGGTTGTGTTCATGAAGGGTTCAAGAACATCTCTTTGTTGTGTGTGTTGTAAATCAAAAGAGTTTGATTTGTTAGTGAAATTCCCAGGTGTTTATGGTGACTGGATGTAACTATTTGTTAAGAGTGAACTCCTATAAACCTGTTGTGTTGATTTCTCTTCCCCTTATCTCATTTAAATCTGTTTAATCTTTATTTATACACTACTGATAAAAACAATCGGTTGAATCGAAAAAACAACCGATTAGTTTTTTGGAATCAAGTTAAAAACAAATTTGATTTTGGATAAGCTTTTGTATCTTTGATTATGCTTGTGACTTTCATTAAACCTTCAAAGTTTGTGAAAGTCTTGCATAAACAATTCACCCCCTCTTGTTTTAGCCCTGGAATTCTAACAATTGACATCAAAAGCTAAGTTCTTGAGATTTACTCAAGTTTTTCGATCCTAAAATATGTTTTCATGGCTGAAAAACTACCCTTTGGGGAGGGTGCATCAATTAACAAACCACCTTTGTTTTGTGGTTTGAATTATTGGTTTTGGAATGTTAGAATGAAAATATTTGTGGAGTCTTTAGATAAAGGGATTTGGGATGCTATTGAAAATGGTCATTTCATTCCAACTATTGAGAAAAATAATGTTTCTATTGAAAAACCTTGGTCCCAATGGACTGAGTCTGAAAGTAAAAAGGCTAAATTTGATTGGATTGCCAAGAACATTATAACATCTGTTCTTAAATCTGATGAATTTTTTAGGGTATCGCAGTGTGCCTCAGCAAATGAAATGTGGGACATTCTTGAAGTCACACATGAGGGAACAAATGATGTGAAAAGAGCAAGGAAGCACACTCTTATACAAGAGTATGAAATGTTAAATCTGTTTTGGCTGGTTTTCAAACTACTTTGGCTTCTGTTTTTAACGATTTTAACGACTATTTGGAGGCTATAAAAAGGGCTTTATACTCTTAGCTGAATATACTTTTTCTAGAGATTCAGATTGCATTTTTTAAATAAAGTTTTCCAAGATTGCCTAAGGCTTTGGACTTTTCTTCAAGAGGAATAACACTGTTGTGTGTAAAGTCAATTTTTCAATTCTGTGAATTGATCCAAGTGTACTCTTTCCTCTTCTTTTAATCCTTGTACTTCTATAAGGTTGTATGGTACATATAAAAAAGGTTTTCTGATATATGTTGTGTTTGCAAAGAGAAAGTTGTGTTCTTGAAGGGTTTAAGAACATCTCTTTGTTGTGTATGTTGTAAATCAAAAGAGTTTGATTTATTAGTGAAATTCCCAGGTGTTTCTGGGCACTGGATGTAATACTTTGTTAAGAGTGAACCAGTATAAACCTGCTGTATTGATTTCTCTTCCTCTTATATCATTTAAATCTATTTAATCTTTGTTTTTATACACTGTTAATAAAACACAATCGGTTGAATCGAAGAAACAACCGATTGATTTTCTGGAATCAAGTTAAAAACATATTTGATTTTGGCTGAACTTGCTCTGTATCTTCAATTCTACTTGTGACTTTCATTAAACCTTCAAAGTTTGTGAAAATCTTGCATAAAAAATTCACCCCCTCTTGTTTTAACCCTGAAATTCTGACAAGAAGAGATGAGGTGAACTCCTAAGTAGTTATAAGCTAGACACAAAATTAGTGCTAACAAAGCATGAGAAAAGAAGACAAATTATGTACAAACTTGGGCATCATTTCTTAATCAATTCTAAGCTCCTTTGCATGAGGGCTAAACTTGTATTTATAGTGACAAGAGGTCCCAAAATTCAGAAAAGTTTAATCTAAAAACTCATTACTTCTAGATGGACAAATGTCCTCCTCTAATTGGAGAGATTCCTCTCCATTCCCGTGATGTTAATAGGCTTTCTCTCGTTGAAGCAAATCCTATCAAATTAGAGGTTGACAAGTGACCCTTCTTTGTTGGTGGAATCCTCTCCATTTAGGGGATGGCATGTAAACTTTCATGCTTTCCTTGACACTCCATTCTTTTTATTTGCACTCTTGTCATTTATTTGTGCTCCTTAGATGGTCTAGAAAGCATTGGATAGGCCCAATTGTAACTCTAGATAGGCTCTCTTTTCTTAGTTACACCATACTTACCTAGTACATGGCCCATGAAAATAAGCCAATACATGGCCTAAGTACAAGTCCAAATAAGGCCTAAATACAATATCCTACACAAAAATTACCAAAGTACACTACTACTTTGTACAAATTTACAAGACTAAGAAAATGATAAAGACTCTTAGAAATGGATGTTCTAATCAAAACTCCATCTTCTTAAATCTTCTTAGCCCAAAGTTGTGGTGGTTTTATGGTCTTTCATCTTACCCTCCCTCTTGAGAAGGATCTATCCTCAGATATGAATGATCTCAATAACAACAACCTCTATTTTTTTGTTATTTTTCTAAGGGTTAAATATCAATCTATAATAGATATCAAACAAACATGATACAAATTTCTTTATTAAAATAAAATAGAAACAAAAGAAAACATAATAGAAATAAGACCCATTATTATTTTTTTTATAAGTTTTCAAAGAAAGAAATAAAGCCCTTTTCTAAAATATTTTCGTTCACTTTGTGTTGTTCATTACCCTAGTTACGCAACAACATCATAAAGTGTTGTTTTTGAGATTTTTGTGAAGAAGAATTAACATTATATAATTGAAAAGAAGAGTTCAAAGTATTGCAACCCCCTTTAAGGATTCTTTCTCAGTTGTGTCTGCATGGGGTATCATAAGAGACTATTTTTCTTCTTATTTTTCAACCACATCTTCAGTTGGCTTTTCTGGGGAGGAAAACTTTATACCCGATCATAATTTTGAATAGAGTAAGTTCAATTCTTCTCCATTTTCCTTTGACTCAGTTTTGAGTTTTCCTGTTTACCTGGATTGAGGTTCTTTACATGTGATACCTAAGACTTCAGGCTTAGTCTTTGATAGACCAGAGTCCTAATGATATGTTTGGATACTTAATCAGGACTATGTGGTACATGTTAGACTATACTTACTCTCTTTAGGAGTTGGTGCTCTTTGTGAGTACACCTACTTCTAATCAAGTAAGGGAAACTAGTTTTACCTTTCAATAAAACCCTGGGTTAGATGTTCTAGATGTGAATGTGATGTGGTCACAAGTTCCAATATTGCTCTTCTAGGGTTTGTTATTGAGTGAATTAGAATGATTTGATTGAGATTGATTGTGAAAGTAAAAAGATAGTAGATTTTGATGATTTGGTAAATTAGATTTTGATTATGATGTTGAAGAAGTTCTTGAATGTGATTAATTATATTACAAATTGTTTGAAGTACAAAAATAATGAGTGTTGGTTGTTTGAATTTAAAGTTGAATGAATCTAGTTTAGAATTCTTGAATATGTAGATATATATGTTTATATAGGAGTTCAATGAAAGTATAAGTCAAACTCCGAGTAAGGTGATATTCTATTGATCTTGTATGTTATATAAAAATAAAAAATTGAGTATTGATTTTGTGTAAAATCTTGAAAATAGTTAGTTTAAAAAAAAAAATCTTGTATTTTCATTCAAAAGACAAATTTTCGCTCAAGTGAAAATATAACATGAACAATTGCTTTACTCCCAGGTCAATTTTTTCAAGTGAAAATGGATTCAAACTTTAGCTTAAACTCTTGGGTCTATTTTCTCTCAAGCGAAGGGATTTTTGCTCAAGTGAAGATAGTTTTGGAATTGGACCTATTTTTTTTATCTCATTTTTGCTCAAGTGAAAAAAATTTCACTCAAGAGAGGCTATTTTCGCTTAAGATAAAAAATAACTTATGATTTTGTTTGTTTAGTTATTGTGTAATAGTTTTTATTAATTTATAACAAATATTTACTTATATATGTATAATTAAATATTTGATCTTCAATAACAGTATGATGTGTGAATTGGGCCATCAATTCAATGGAAATATGATTGAGACATAGTATTTTCAAGAAAAAAAATACTGTGTTGAGATTGATTAGGATGTGCATTGATTAGGGGTTCATTTAGAAGGACGTATCCTAACTCTATTGGTATATTGGAAACATATAGATGAAGATGATCAGGTGGTGAGAGTTGAAGAAGGTTCATATGACTAGGTCTATGATTTTGAAAGATATATGGTCTGAGAGGTCATATGAGGTGATTTGGTATTGATATTCTTATGCACATAGTTTTGTGAATTTCACAGTGGGGTAGTATAAAAAATGTAGATCTCTAAGTCTATATCAATGCACGCATCTTTCGAAAGTAAATTCAAGTGTCTATGTATGTTGATCAGTGAATTTCTGAGATGAGTGGTATTGATTATTAATTAATTATAGACATGTGACTCTTTATTCAAATTATGAGGTATGAAAAGTGATGAATTATATGTTTGTGATTGTATTTATTGAAAGTTACATTTATATTAAAAGTTTTGAAAATACCTTACCTTATTTTCTGTTTTATGTTTATTTTAAAATATGTGATGATTGTGTGTTACGCAGGAGCAAACGATGTTGTAGGTGATAGAACTCCATGTTGAGATTGTGAGAGTTTAAGTTCAAGAGGGGGTGAATTGGACTTATGGAAATTTTCGCAAAAATAATATTAAGAAATCCTGACAGAAAAATAATAGATTGATTTATAGAAAAACAGATTGATTTCTTGATTTCAAGAAGCAGTTTCAGAAATATAACAAATTAGTTTTAGAATCAACAAATTTTATTTATAACTTATCAATTCTGATCTTTATACAGTGCACTGTTATGAACAAAATCTAGGACAAATGCTTCGAACACAATGGGATATTAAAGATTTCGTTTAATTTCAAAAATCAAGATCTTAAATAAAAATAAATCAAGTGATATAAGAACTTTATTTCAGAATTAAAGCACAGTAGTTGTAAACTCACAATTTCAAAGTTTTGTTCAGTTATGCAAAGATTGATCAAGAATATGCAAAATATAATTCAACAATTATTAAACCAAGATTGCTTTCAAGAGACTTATCTTTGAGAATAAATATGTCAAATAATACGGTTTTCACGAGTTCCGAGTTTGATTAAAGACTTATTAAAAACTGAAAAAATGAATGTGATTTATGCAATACAACAGCTAAAAATAATAAATTCAATTTCAGAACAACAAATTTATTTTATTACTGATATCCAAATTTCAGTTTTGAATGCAGTGATTGAGAGAGAAGAAAGGCACACACAGATTTATACTGGTTCGCTCAATATGAGCTACATCCAGTCTCACCTTACCCTAAGATGGATTCTACTAGAACCACAACAATCTTTACACAAAGATTACAAACAAACTAGTTCTTGAGCCCTATAAGAACCAAAAACACAAACTGAAAAATCCTATTTCAGCAATTTTCTACTTCAAGAAACACTATCAAGAAATACATACACAAACACATTTACAAGAGAAAAGAATTAGGAAATAAAACATCTTGATTGCAGACTCAAGAGTTCTAACCAGGACCCTCACAGTTGCAACACTTGAGAGAACCTTGAATCCTAAGTCAAAGAAACCAACACAAGAACACTTAAGTTTTTGAGAAAAACTTTAAAAAACAAGCTCATTTCAAAAACTCAATGAAAGCACTTGAAGACTGTGTGCAAATTGTAATTGCAAGGGATGATTTGATATGAGATTAAACTCTCTATTTATAGGTTTTAGATTAAAATAGTTCTCCCAAAAACAGTTAAAACTATTATAAACAACATAGTGAAGTCTAAAAGAACAAGTTATTTTTTTTTTAAATACTCTTGGTGAAAGCATAACCACTTTTTGATTAGTTTAAAACTGAAAGTGTGAACAAAACAAAATTTTGGAGTTAAAACAAGATTTTGAAAAATCCAACCAGTTTTGATGCAGTACTAGTGAATCAATTGTTTTGTCAAACAACAGATTAAATTCTTATGCAGTAAAACAAATTTCTGAAAAACTCGGAGCAGTTTCTTAAAACTCTTTTCAAGAGACCTTGTGCTAAAGTTTGTCACCATGGCTATGAGATACGAGGTTTGACCAAGGTGCAAAAGGCTACTTAAACAATTCTAACCTAACTAAGAGCATGAAGTACTATTTTCTTACACCTTCAAACAAGTTGTCTTCATCAAACACTTCTTCATAAAAGTTTAGTAAAATCTTCACTTATCCTCAACACTCCATAATGAGTAGATGAAATGTTCTATGTTTCTTTTTTTATATTTTATTTTGAATATATGTATATATTTTTGAAATATTTTATGAATTATATGTATATATTTAATTACACATTTACCTATATGATATATCATCTAAGTGATGTAATTAGGGATTTTACAAAAAGAAGTTCATCCTTTGCTAAAGCGTTTAATTATATATTACTTCTAAAATATTATTAATAATTTAGGGATGTTAAAAAAAGAAATTCATCATTTACTAAAGCGTTCACTACAAGAAAATCATGAAATAAAAACCAATTTGTAGAAACCAAAATACTTAGTTGTAATAGTAACTAAATTAGAGACCATTTTAGAAACTAAAAAGAAATTTGGTTTCTAAATTAGTTTCTATTATTGTTAAATATTTTCTAAATTGGTATCTAATTAGCAACCAAGGTTTTTGCTACTAAATATAGAAACTAATTTAACAATAATAGAAAATAATAGAAACTAATTTTTTTTTTTAGTTTCTAAAATGGTCTCTATTTTAGTTCCTATGGTAACTAATTACTTTGGTCTCTAAAAATTGGTTTCTATTTCATGATTTTCTTGTAGTGATTTAATTACATTACTTCTAAAATATTATTAATAATTTAGGCATGCTAAAAAATAAATTCATCCTTTTCTAAAGCGTTTAATTACTTATAAAATATTATCAATAATTGTAACTATAGTTATTACTGAAAGTAGTTTTAAAATTAAATTTACCTAAATCTTATATAATATTAATTATGTTAAATGATAGATTGAATGAAATTTTCATTCTCCATGTTAAAAGAACTTTAATTACAAAATTTCGATTAGTTATATATTAAATATAAATTTTGTTGAGAGCTGGAAAGTTTGTAGATACGACCTGCATTCTGATATATGGAATAATTCATTAGACGAGAGGGAAAATAATACTAAAATGTATGAGTGCTTATGTATATTTTAAAGTGTAAAATTCTTATGTATCGAAATATTTTAAGGTATAAACTTTATTTTAAGACATAAAGTTCTTATTTATATTTATTTTAATATATAAAGTTATAAACGAATATTTCTATTTAACAGTAAAGTATTCCACCAACCGACACCAAGATTTAGTGGTAAAGGTTAAAATCAAGGAAAAGATTTTTCTTAAATTTCTGTAATAGATTCGATTTTGGACGATAAATTAAGAATATATAATTTCAGATTGACCTGTTGTCAAATCAAATACTGCCTCTGTTATTTTTATTTATCCTATCATCTTATTTTATTTTTATTTTTCTTTTAATATTATTTTGCAGAAAACAAGAAATATAATAATTTTTATTATAATAAAATGATTGCATGAATTTCTACTTTCTTCTTTCTTTTTATCTAATAGAATAAATATATTTATAAATTATTTAAAATTAGAAAACAAAAGAGTGTAACAAAAAATAAATATATTCTTAATAGAAACTGATAAAGGAACATTTTTTCCGACATAAAAAATATTTCAAATTTTAATAATGTTAAATCCGGACGAACTGAAAACTTGAAAACCGGTTAATATTCAAATAAATCACAAAATTAATTTAAAAATTGATATAAAAATAGGTCCAACAATAACTAAATTGGCAAAAATTTAAATGGATAAAAAATTTAAGTATTACTCATATTTTGTCATGTTACATATAAATTTATTATTATGAGTAAATATTGCTGTTTGTTATTGAAATTTTAATTTAAGTATAATATGTATTTAAAATAGAAAAACTTATATATTTATGTTTTATATTAGGTTTTGACATCATAAAATTTATTTGGTTGAATTGAAACTTAGACCATTCTTTTAACCGATTTGATGATAGGTTAAATTTTAAAATTAAATATTATATTTATGTGAAATTATTTTTTATCTCTAATTTATACTTTAAACCTCATTATATTTATAGTATAAAATAAATTATTTATTAATTTTATTTTATATAATAAATACATTTTAAATATAAATTATAATATTAAAACATTTCATTCAAATCATTAATATTAATATGATTGTTATAATATTATAATAAAGTTCATACTAAAAATTGTTATATTAAATAAAAAATACTAATAAATTTTATTTAAATAATATTTTTATTATAAATATTTAAAATATTTAAAGTTTAGATTAAGAAAAAAAATTTGTAAAAAACTGAGTTACTTTATTTATTTTAGGAAAGATAAAGGGTGATGGAATTCCACTGAGAATAGGATGTAGGAGAGTGACACATGAGATACATTATGGAATTTGGTTTGATGGCACTTTGTGAAAAGGTTGCACCTTATGCTGTTTCTTCATCGTGGGTGGTTGGATGCTTCGTCTTCTCTCTATTTTTTTCTCTTCTGTCGCTTCTTTCCTCAATAATACTAACATTCTTATTTATGTTTTCAAGTTTTAATTATTTAGGTTAAATCTTAATTTTTTTAAGAAGACTTTCAGTCTAATTCAATCTCATAAAACAGGCTCATAAAATTGAAGTTTGCATTATTTATATAACATATGATGAGTGATCCGATAATGACCGGATAGCGGGTGGCCTGATAAGCGCAACAAATACTCATCAGTATAGACTCCAAATTAAGAAGTGAACTTTAAATCTAAATAACTTCATAAAATCGACTCAAATATCTTCATCTCTAATCAATGTCCGATCTCCAACATTTTTTTATGTAATTTTTTTTTCAGCCAAAGACCTTTTCCTTTCTATAATCATTCTACTTCACACAACTCAATGGTAAAAGTTAAAGTTTTCATTTTTTATTGAATTTTATTACTATATTTAATATGTTTTCAAAATAATATATTTAAAATATTTTAATATATTTAAAATATCAGAATGAGTGTATTTTAAAGACATAGTAAAATAACAGCGTAAGAAACTCAGCATATAATCCATATTTCTAAAAACTTTAATTTATTACATAAAATTTATCATGTACTTTTTAATTATAAACTTGGGTCATCATTTTTAATATATTTTTTCTTTTGCTTTTAAGATCTGTCTGAGAGAAAATGAAGCAAAAATTTCTTTTAGTGTTTTTCAATAATTTTAATAAATAAAAAGTAACTTTTTTGAAAAAAAGTTAAACAAGTAATGGAAAACTAAATTATGGGAGAGATTAATACAATGTTTATTACTCAGTAACTTTAATTATCAGACCAGTCAAACTATCAACACAAATATGGCCATATAAGTTAATATATCAAAAATCTTAAATTTTCACTAAAAAATACTAAATAATAACTAATTTAAAAAAACATTAAATAACAACTAACTTTAAAAATAAAACTAATATATTAATTAAATTATATACTATTTTATAAATTAAAAAATTATTGATATTTAAACTAATTTTTATTATTAATAAAATTTTATAAAAATAAATAAATTAATATTTAATATTAGTTATTAGTTGATTTAAATTCTAAATTAATTTTTATAATAGTTAATGTAGACTATAAAATAGTTAATAATTAAAATTTTGATAGTTAATGTTAAATAATAATTTAAAAATTATTTTATAAATTTTTATTAATAATAAAATTTATTTTAAATATTAATATTTTTAATTTTAAAAATAGTGTTTAACTTAATTAATATAATAATTAATTATTATTTTTTTAAATTAATTTTGATTTAATGATTTTATTATAGTACGTAATAATATACTGACACTACAAGAAAATCTTAATTTAGTTTCAAACAAATATTGAAGGCCATAAGTGGACACTAAATAGTGTCCATTAAACCTTCATTATTAAAATAAATTAAATAAGATGTGAGGAAAGCGTGACTTATTCTCATGTAAACTTAAAAAAAATAAAAAAATAATGGTTGCGTTGCTGAAATGGTAACTAATAAAATTATAAAAATAATTAAAATTTAAATATTTGAAGGTTAAGTCCACGCTAAAAGTTTTAAAATTAAATTTAAATAATATGAAGGTTAAGTCTACATAAATTACACACAAATAATTAATTTTTGTTTTTGCTTTACTTTAATCCCTTCTTTTCTTTTTCTTCTTTTATTTTTCTATAAATTATTTGATTGAAATATGTTGATATGAGAAAATTTAAGACCTAAATTTTAAATAAGATTTTGAATTATAGAATAGAAAAAGATATGTTTTTGTCTTAAAAATATTTTTTCTCACAACAAATTTAAATAAAAAATATTAAAATGAAAATCTTATTAAACTTTTG
>Ga0123342_1008029_pt1 | contig 13556 bp, 5 predicted proteins | sample Turbeawhitnodule_FD_89960 | JGI IMG/M metagenome (GOLD analysis project Ga0123342, IMG submission 89960) | Root nodule microbial communities of legume samples collected from Mexico - Turtle bean Mexico white nodule | ecosystem: Host-associated > Plants > Roots > Nodule | place: Mexico: Nepantla...
AGCACCTTCCATTCTCCCAATTGGGTTACAATTCACTCTATGGTGTTTTCCTCTCAATCTGGCACACTAGGGTTGAACCTCTAGCCCCCTATTTATCCTAATTTTCTAGGGTTAGGTGGCTTGTTGTGTTGTGCTAATGGGCTAAGTGATAAAACATAAAAAAATGCCCAATCTTTATTTGCATCTTTTTTCCATTCTGGGACGTTCAAGCTTTCTCTTTTTAGCTCAAATTATTCTCCAAATCTTCAATCGTCCCTAAAAATATGCAATTAACACCAAATTTGGGAATAAAATACTCTTATTCAAATAAAGCTCATAAAAAATGTATAAATTCATAAATTAGGGATTATTTTATATGTAAATTAGCAATAAATCCTCATAAGTGTCTATATTTTAATATGAAATATTACTGAAATTAGACACTTATCAGTTTGTTACTACACACCTTTGTTACTATAAGAGTTTGATAATTTCTTGAGTGTAATCGGTGATGAGGAAGGGATCATTAACTACAACGAGTCACCAATCTCCTAATTCTTCCAAATCCTATAACATTTGAACTAAATTTAAATCTAAAAATAAGGCAAAAATGGAACAGTGGAAAAAGTGTTGAAGTGATCTGAAGGAACAAAAGGGTGAGGATGACTTACCGTTTTAAAAAAATTTAAATAATTATAAATTAACTATAAACTTTTTTAAATAATATCACTTGTACTCTGGAACCCTTATATCTTTCTTCCTTCTAGATGCAAATATTCTTTATAGAGAAATTTCATCATTTGACATGTTTTAATTTATTTCATAAGATAAATTCAAACTTACTTGAGGGTTTGGATCTCTTATAGTTAAAAGTTTTTCCTTAGGTAACATTGCAAATTTTTTATAAAGAATAATTATTATTGCACCTACAATGGTTCCATGAAGTGGATTGTTATTGCAACCTGAAGCAAATTGTGAACCCTTGGAACCAAAAGTTTCTTCTATCGTGTGAAGATAATTTTTTTTTTAAGTTTTGTATTCCATTTTTGCACTTTGCTGATACTTTTTTGGATTTTGTAATAAGCGAACGAAAACACAAGCATCACTACTAAAAACATTGCAAAACTTACCTCAACCACTAACGTTCACCACTAGTCACCACAAGCAACCACCACCACTTGAAAACGAAGAAGAAGACCTCACATCCTCCACTATATTTATAAGGTAAATTAAAAAAAAAAAGTATAAAAGTACAGGGGAAAGGTAGGAAGGTGCAGGGAGAGTTTGCCACAAAATTTGATAGGTTCGATTGATGTTTTTAATTTATTAGTTCACTTCGGCTTATTTCGTATAATCTATCAAACTGGAAGGTCAAAGGCGGGGTGGGTGGACTAGCTTAAATTAAAAAAGTTTAAAAAATTAACTTTTTTTTTTTATTATATTAGTTGAAGGATGCAAATATGCAAATAGTAGTGTAACATAAATCATTAACACTTACAAATTAAGTTTCAATTATTAATTATAATGAAATAATTTAGCTTGTAAAGGTAAAAGTTGTTTTAATTTATCTAATGAAGACACTAATGAATCAATTACAAATTTAGAATATATTTGTATGATTAAATATTCTTTTAATATTAATATATAATAAATTTAAAATACAAAATTTTAAAAAAAATGGTGAATTGACTTATCTTTTGATGAAGCAAACCGAACTTTACAACCCGTTTTATTATGATGCGTCTATTCGCCTCATCCCATTTTCAACGAACTAACAATAAATTGAGTTAAAATAGGTCGAACTAGCATGTACCACCTTTATAAAATCCCAATATCTTGAGATTATTTCCTTTAAATTTCTAACAAAACATAAATATCACATCTACATAACTTGTTAATAGTAAAAGATTCAACATCGAAAAATCTTTTATTATATCAATTAGAAAAAGATTCAATATCCCACATATTTGACCATGTAATATATTAGCCTTACAACCTAACTTAATTTGGGATGAATATGGGACTCCTGGAAAGTCCAAGTCCTTATAGAGTGGATTGGTTCTAATCACAACAACACTTGGGAATCTTTGTCCTATATTCATTTGACCTTGGCGATAAGGTCACGCTTGATGGGGAGAATAACGTCATGTACAATTCAAAATTTGTGACTCACCAAGATGAATGTGTCACTAGATTTGGATGATAAGGAAAGTGATGTAAATTTCTTTGAAAAGAGTAACAATATTATAAGGAAACCTTTGAAGGTGAGAGAAAATGAAGAAATATATAGTAAAGGGCATAAGAGATAAGTGCATTAAATATTTTGGAGTTTCTCCTGGTGTCTCCAACAAGTTTCTTTTTTCTTTAGAAACTTCCTTATATATTATCAACAGTTAGAACAAAATTCAACAAATCTTTTAATTTGATTTTGATTAGGTGATTAACAACAAAGTGTAAAATATATCATCTTTTAATTTGTGAGAAATAAATGTTTTGTTTGGATGAATAAATGAAAGTATATTATTGTTATAACAAACACAAGCCTATATGTTTTGTTTGACTGAAGAGCAAGTATCTTGCTTACATATTTCATCCGATAAGGTTTTTTTTTTTGGAGAGAAGAAAATAAAAGGCTTCTTCTTCCTGCCCCCATGTGTTCTTCAGGCACTACCATAAATTTCAAAATTTCATAATTACTCTTCTGTAAAAAGTAAAAAACATGGAGCATTCACAATGGAGGTGTTAAAGTTGTTGGTTGGTGAGTGAAGAGAGTGTGTGGGTTGAAGGTGGTGATGATGGTTGTTGTGTGGTGGTGGGTTGTGTTGGTGGCGGTTTGTTGTAATGGTGGCATTTTCAAATGAGTTTTCAACTTGTTTCGTTATTCTGACGCAGAGGTATCATGGTTTAATTGTGTTTTGGATTGAATAATTCGGTTATCTACGGATTATCTAATTCGTAACTTAAAAAAATTAGTAATTCTATTCTAGATTGAGTAATCTAGAATTCACTCCTGAGTCCGGATTAACATTCTGACTTATGTAATCCATAATTCATACTTGTGTTACAGATTAAATAAGCCGAATGTTAATATGAATTAGGGAGTAAGTTTCAGATTATTCAATCTGAAATAAAATAGCTAATGTTTTTAACTTGCAAATTAGATAATCCAAAAAGGTGCCCAAAATGAAGTAAAAATATTGATGGATTGTTTTCGGATTATGTAATTCCAAATGTTATCATTGGTATGAAAATGACTTTTGGATTATTCAATATTAAATGACTTACAGATTATCCAATTCAAAAGGAAAATAATATGCAGAGTTTTTTTTTTTTTTTCATAATTGTGAGAGAAGAAAGGAGATTATCCAAGAAGAGAAATTGTAATTGTGAAAATGTTTAGGATTTTGGATTTTAACTTATTTATTAAAGGACGAAACAATAATTTCAATTATCACATTGAGTATAAGACGTGCTTGATAATTAGGATTTCATTTCCATAAATTCCAAAAATTATCATGTCGAGTATCGGGATTGCTTGATAGTTAATTTTTTTTCACAAAAGTTCAAGAATTTCTTAATTATTATTTTAAGTCTTTGACTTGACAATTAAAATTTTCAATACAAAAATTACTCTTTAAAAAAATTAATAAATAATGAAACAATCTTTAATAAAAAAAACTATGATTTTCATTTTGAATGGAAATATGTAGGGTTCGAATAAAAAAATTTAAAAATATTTTTCTTATTTTCTTACATGTATTTTTGTTTGATTTTTAGGAAAAAAATATTTTAAAAAACACACTCATTTTGCACATTTAATTATGGGTATCGTCTTAAGAAAGATGTTATAGGGTGTTAACCATTTAACCCTGTCGATAAAAAAAAAGTGTTATCTCCTTTCCTATGTCTAACTGACTCTCTGACCCTAAATCTGGTTTTGTAGATCATTACTTTCGGTTTTTCTATAGTTTTTGTTAATAAACTATGGTAGCGATACCTCCATTCTTTTTTTCATCATCCTGTCATGAATCTGGTTAAGACATAGACTCCAACGACTCTTAGCTTAATAAGTATTATTTGGGCTCCTAGTCATTTTTAACTACTCCCTTGAGTATTCTTTGGGAACTTAGTCATTTCTAACTATTCCCTTAAGTATTCTTGACTCCAACCACTTCTAACTTAATGAGTATTCTTGACTTCAATCACTCCTAGCCTAACTGGGTATTATCTGGTCACCTAGCCACTCCTAGATATTCTCTTGAGTATTCTTGAGTTTATCTACTCCTAGTTTAATGAGTATTCTTTAGGCTTCTGACTTAATGAACATTATTTGGGCCCCTAATCACTCTTGGCTATTTCAATGAGTATTGTTTTCCAAATATCTACTCTTAACTAATGTAGAAAGGTTGAAGGTTTTAATGATTGATCAACAGATCATTTCATCTAACGTCTTTCGACAAGTATAAGGTTTAAGTTTTCTCTCCTAGTTCAAATAATTTTCTTTGCTTTTTTAGGAAAGGGTTGTATCTTTCGACAAATACAATGGGTAAGTTCACTTTCGTAGCTAACTGAATAAACACTCACAGTGTCTTTCATGAAGCTATTTTAGATATAAGGATATGACAAATTCTAAGCGTGAAGATCTCTCTCTTCTACTTCTTGACAACTTTGGGTAGTGTTATTCATTTGAGAGTGTTTGATTTTTCTTAAAATGAAGTATAATGAATTTATTCAGAAAAACCAATATAAAAATAACACATAAATCTCTATAATATCTTACCATTTTATATTACATGTTATTTATTTGCAACTAATCGAAAATAAAGAGTTTAAGAAAACAAGTTTTAAACAGAGCTTTTTGAGAGTATGTATCTCCTATTGAAGTTGTGTTTAACAAATTTCGTTAAATCCATCTCTTATTAGAAATAGATTAATAGTACATCTGTCCAATTTTAAATTTCATCTGTTCAAATTTATTAGAATTTTTTTTTACAAAAAAGTTTTCAAAAATCTTAAATACATAATTAAACTATACTTATTTTTAAAACCAACATATTTGCAATATTTATCTTTTACTGTGTCTATGATGTAAGTCAATTTATTTCTGATATTACTGGTAGTAAGTTCTTAAGATCATTAGAGTATGTAATTTGTTTTATTTATCTGTTTTTTTTCAAACACAAAAATCTTAAATTTTGGTTTAATTCATGATTGTGTATTCGTTTTAATTCTTCATTTTTATATAATTAGGTATAACGTATTCATTTAAGACGCCATAAGAAAAAAATTGTTATTTAAATATAAAAAAGTAAAATAAATGCCTGCAAAATTAAATATTTTAGACCAAAATTAGACATTTTCTAAAATTGAAGAACTGATCATAAAAAAAATTAAGATGCACAGGATCGTTAATTAAGGGGATCAAGGTTAGAATTTAGAATTTATACAACTTATTAAAACTATGTAATCATGCGAATGATTTATTAGATAGGATGAGAGACTTATACAATCTTATAATTTTCAATTAATGATAAAAAAGTTAAGAGTTTTTTTATTCGTACGTAACATTGTTCTTGCTTTGAATGGAAGGGAAAATTCCTAACCAAGAAAATTAAACACTGTTCTTGTTTCACTGGATAATCTGGGAATCATAATCAGAAAAAAAAATGTATTTTCTTTTTCAATTTAATGAAAAAAAAAAACTTGTTTGAAGAAAAGTCAAAACTACCATTGTTTTGAATAATTGACCATTTTAGGTTTTGAGGTTAAAAGTAGAGAGATCCACATATATATGAATTGCATGTTGATAATATTATATTGTGTCATGAGAATATGATAAACATTGAAAAGTGGTATTTATTATGAGGAGTTGGGATAGCTCAACCAATTATTGGACACATATCACCAAATATAAGAGAACAAAGTTTATGTGATTATTATAATTCCTATGTGCAAAACATCTTACAACACATAACATTTCTCTTATAAATTGCATTTGAATTCTTGTTTGAACATTGTAAGATGTTAGTTAGTGAGAAGATGGAAAGAGGGCCATCACCATTGATGCCTTCTCTATTCTTGCTTTGCTTGGGATTCCTAATTTTTTGGCCTAGTTTGTTTCCCATTCTAGATACCTTATCATCTTCATTTCAATGGGTATCAGAAATTGAAGAGAAAAGTGTCACAACCCTAATCTTGGTGTTTCTTGTTCTTTTGGTATATGTGTTTATTCACTTGCCTTCTTCTTTTCCCTTTGGCAACTCATCCAATTATGGTGGAAATCGTCATGCCACCATCTCCAACCACGATATTGTTGGATTTGAATTCGGATTCGGAACATTGCTCTTCTTCTTGCTCTTCATTCTTTTGTATAATCTATTTTGACACAAAAAATAAACATGGTATAATCTCTCTTTGCACTTTAATGTTAAATTGTTTTTTGTCTTTAGTCCAAACTTTAGACCTTCTAGATATTTGTAGCAAGAATTGAAATGAGTTTTTACCAGTATTTTTGTTTTCATAACAAACGAATTTTCAGCGTACATTGTATTATAATATTATAACATCAACGTCAACTATTAGTCAGCATGAAATATGTTAACATCTTAATCCACATCGAAAATTTTATTGTCACATAAAAAATTCTAACAATGATCCATATCAAGAGTTTCCATTTTACAAGTATTGAGGAGGTCTAAAGTTTAGACTAAAGATAAAATTCAATTTCACGTGAAAACATATGAATGAAAAATATATTTAACCCTCTTCTATTTTAATACTCATCTTGATATATAACTCAAATATCAGTTTATTTTTATTTTACTCATGATTAGTAACTATTAAGGAATACGATTGAAATTTTTAATTAAATTTTCTCCAACAACTATAATTTCTCTATTCATAAAATTGAATCACAAACGAAGTTGAATTTATTTAAAAATCTCTTTCTATCTCCCTACTAGTGTTATATGATTTTTTATATGCTTAGGAGTACAATATAAATTTTAGAAAATAATTGTATATATTAAAAATTTTATAAAAAGAATTATGAAGGTTTATCTCTTTTTATATATATAATAATTATAATTATAACTAAAACAATAATTAATGGTAAGATTAAGTCATTAGTTTGATAAATTTTCGAAAAAGGTGAAAAACAAACACAAATTTTATACTACATGATGATGAATCGGCTTAACAACTTAGTAAGACTTGGAGAGATTGTCCAACCACTATATCAACCATCCAATTCAATTTTAAAAGACAGTTGAATACTATACTAAATAAAAGATGGGGTTGATTTTGTATTCAGTTTTGTTTAGTTTCAATTCAAAGATTTAAAATGATAATTATAATATTCTATAAATTTATATTATATCAATATTTATATAATATAATATTGTAAAATTATTATTATTTATTTATCTAAAATCATCATTTCTACAAATTGTCTAGATTCGAATTAATTCCTCTCTACCTTCTCTTTGAATATTTTAGATTATCCTCTTCTACTTTCACTTTTCGTGCTTACAAAGTGAAGAGATAATTGAGAGTATGTTTAGCTTATACAAATAAGAACTTTATTTTAGGGTAAATTTTTCTTTTCTCATTAAAGTTGACTACAAAAATATTATTGAATAAAACTTAATTTTAAAAGTAAATAAACATTAATTAATAAATTCACTAAATTAGATATTATAAATTAAAATATTATTAATATTTTTTATTATTAATAAAAATTTATAAACTAATTTTTAAAAACTTAATAGTTAATTAGATAATAATTTAGAAACTAGTTTATAATTTTTTATTAATAATAGACTATTTTTTTTATAAAAACTTTCATGTTAGGTATCACTATGCAACTTGACATCTCAGTTAGGCTAACACCTCAACTAACATCAATCATTTGGCATCACATGAAAAAAATTATTATTAAAAAAATACAAAAAAATATGAGAGGACTAGATCAAAACCCATATGTTAAAAAAAATGATGCATAGATAGACTATACATCTTTATAAAGAATTCTAAGAACAGAACTAGATGGAAGCCTATTATACCAATGAAATGATTCTTTATGAATAAATCCTAAATTAGCCAACTTATCAGCACACACATTCCCTTCACGAAAAATATGAGTAACCATAAACCTGACTTTTTCACAGTAATTAAAACAAGTATTTCATCGATTACATTAGATATCAATAATTTTTCAGTCTATAAAATAGTGTAAAATTTAATTAATATAGTAAGTAATTATTTTTAATTTTATTAATGAATTTTTATATAATATATATTATTAAGTTCGAAATGTTAGAATAAACACTATACATATACTTAATTATAGATGTTAAGAACAAAAAACAGTTTAAAATTGTTTTAGTTAAATTTAATTCTAGCAATTGTTAGTGAATGTATAAAAGTACGTTACATTATGAAGGAAAGTAATCCTTGTAACTGTTTAAATTGTATAGTGAAAAAATTAATAAAAAACATTATAATTGTATTTGTATAGATAAAATGGGCCTAGATAGTATCTGGAACTGGTTGTACAATTGTTAAGGTGTTGGTCGTTCGGTCATTCCCTTGCTCTTCAACACTCTAAGTCTCCTTGTTCAATTCATTGGTGCTCGATCGGGGGTGACCTACAAAAGGTACTCCGACGATCAAGTAAGTACTAAGTATTCGGAGTATAATTAAGAACTGAATCAAAACATATCTTACTCCTCTGTAGATGGTCTATTTATAGTGTTTAGTCATGGACCATTTATTATAATGCGTCAAATCTATCATATATCATCATTAGCTTATTTTAGGGAGGTTCCTTGATTTCTCGGGGTGATACCCAGATTTGGTGGGACATATCCCTAATTCTCAAGGAGTCCTTGCAACTACCCTAACTGTTATTTATTGTATCTGCTTTAAATGTGTCTTTGGGTCGGTCGGTCACTGAGACTGAGTGACATGGCTTGTCCGGTACCCACTGGTACACTTGCCCCCAGGCTCGAGGAACGTTTACTTCAGAAGAGTTGAGATGTGAATGTTGGGTATCCTAGGGTGAGAAGTGAAATGGATACATTAAATGTTTGTCAGAGACGCAACGTGCGTCTTTTCAACGCGCCATTCAAGCTTTTATTGTTTGATCAAAGAGATCAAACGGTGGTGAAGTCGTGTTGTTTCAAACGTCGAGCACTATACACCCTTGGATGGATGGGGATCTAACAGTGTGATAAGTGCCAAATTTCAGTAATATTTCATATTAAAATATAGGCACTTTTGAGTATTAATTGCTAAAATAAGTATAAAATAACCCCTAATTTATGAATTTATACCTTTTTACATATTTTATGATTTTTTTAATAAGAATATTTTATTCCCAAATTTGTGTTAATTTCAAGTTTATAGGGAAGAATGGAGATAATTGGGCTAAAGGAAAATATACAAAGCTAAAAAGAGAAAGTTGGAATACATCAACACTCACCAAAGTTTCCCAAATTTGCAAAATGACAAGATGCCACCACTGGATCTCGCTCAAGCGAGTAGAATCTCGCTTGAGTGAGATAACGCCAATAACATTGAACCTTTTTATGTTTTACTCACCCAAGCGAACCCATTAACGCCCAAGCGAGAAATCACTTAAGCCCAAACAAATTAGGTTAAATAGGGGGCTTGGGTCACAACCCTAGTGTGCAAGATTGAGAGGAAAACACCATTGAGTGACTTGTAACTCAATTGGGAGAACAGAAGGTGTTAGAAGACGTGTGGCTAATTCTACCATTTGAGATTGGGAGTAATCTGTTTGAACTCTTATGTATTGAGGTGATACTTGAATATAATATTTTGTTCTTGATTGATTATTGGTATTGTTGTTTTGTTTCTAATTCTTGATATAGAATCTTAAATCTGACTGGAAAGTATTTTTATGATTATGACCTAAACAATAATACTTAACATATTTAAGTGGTAGGAATAGACTTGAAATGAAATGTTAATTGCTATCAACGTTTGAGCTTGATTATAAGTTGTTTTAATAAATATGCGAGTAATCGATATTTATGAAACATCTTAATAATTTTATATGTGAGGAATTGATATTTATGAAACATCTTAATAATTTTATATGCGAGAAATCGATATAAATAAATTTTATACGGGCATCAATATCAATAAAAGGACATAATATTACCATACTAATCAAAATACATAAGAGTGCGAAAGATGAAACATAATCCCTATTTTTCAACTTGAAGCAACCAATTCTTTGTTTGTTTTCTGATTAATCATTGCCAACACAACCACTTTTAACACACTTTTATTGTTCTGTTTTTATATTTAGTGAACAATTTACTTGATTGTTCAACTATTCCTTTGGGTTTGATATCCGTCCTTATGAACACATTATTACTTCTGACAACGCGGTGCACTTGTTGTAAAAAAGTCATCAAGTTTTTGACATCGTTGTCGGGGAACAATTTGATTTGATTTTTGAGTATGAATTCCTAAATATTCTAACTGTTTTTATTTTTTTAATACTTCTTAATTTTTGTTTATATTTTTTTTATTGTGTTTATATTTGTTATTGTTTTATTTTGCTTATAGATTTGTTTTTATTTTGATTATTTTATTTTATTACAGTTTGATTTGATTTGATTCTATTTTAATTTGCAAATCTGCTTTAGCTTTTGCTTATATTTGTTTATTGTTTTTATTTTATTTATTGTTTTATTTGATTTCATTTGCATATTTGTTTTTTTATTTTATTTCAGATTTATTTTAAATTTATTTTCTTTTCAATTTTAAATTTTAAAAAATATTTTGTTACTACTAGTGAATCCTTGTGCTAACCCTTGATCCAACTGTCTTATATGATATTAAGATGTCAAATTTCCAAAGACCAATTATTATTGAAGCAGAGGTTGAAAGGGTAGTCAAAAGAAACACCAAGACAAAGATAAAAGAGAGACAAAGAGACATTAAAATGTAATCCTCAACCACTTTTTCTTTTTCCACTAATATTTTTTAGGAGGAAAGCAAATTGGCAGAAGAGAAAGCATCACCTCCTAGGAGAACATTTAGAGATTATGCCATGCACCAAAGGCAAAGCATTTTTCTAGTATTGATTATCAGGCCCAACATGATACACGAGGTATTCAAAAGAAAATATTGTTAGAATTAAATATTTCAGATGCACTCTTGGCTCAAAATAAAATTCTAACGCAACAGATTGAGAAATTAACCGCACAAATGCCTAATTTTCCCCAACAATTACATGTTGTTCATTCATCTCAAAGCCAGAGTCAACCAATCTGGTGTGATTTTTGTGAAGGTGATCATCCTAATGGTCATTGTTCTTATCAAAACAATTCACCTGAAGTGAGGTAAATTACATGGGCAATCAGGGAAGGTAAGGTGGTTTCTCCAACAATTATTCTCGAGGTTGGAGAAGCAATCAAAATTAAAATCAAAATTTTGGGTGGAAGCAAGAGCATGGTTCATCCAATATGCAAGGTCATTTCCAACAAGAACAACAACAACCCTTTTATCCTTCAGTTACTAAAAGACTGAATAAAATTGAAGATACCTTGGAAAAATTCATGCAAGCTACTATGGCCAGCCAAGAGAATAATATGGAGACAATCAGAAATATGGAAATTAAGATGTGAGAGATTGCCAAACAATTAGTAGAGAGACAAAATGGTCAATTTTGAGTCAACACCTAGACCAACCCAAGAGAGCATTACAATGAAATTGCCTCTGAAAGTGGTAGAATAGCAAGAGAAAGGGATGGTAATAATGTAGTGGATGAAAAAGAAGGAAAAAATGAGACTGAGGGGAAGAGAGATGAGAAAGAGAGAGAGAAAAGAAGAAGTGAGGAATAAAAAAATAAAAATAAAGAGATAGGTGTTTTGGAAAAATATTTATCATATCCTCATGCTCCTTCAAGATGATGAGGTAACTTTTAATATTTTTTATGATTTAAAAAATCTTAATGCAGGGAATGAATGTTTACAAAAAGATACATTAAAGGAAGTCATTCCTGACACTAAAGAGCAATTAGACCTCTCAAATTTAATTGAGGAAGTTATACATCATCATGCTCCAAAGACCGTTGTCCACTTTGAAATAAACAAACATCAAGCTAGATAACATTAAACGAGCGCTTACTAGAAGACAACCTAATCCACATTTTAGTTTTATGTTATTTTGTTATTTTTGTTTTGATTTTATCTTTCAAAAATTATGTTTTCTTGCAAGGATTCTCGTCCAGGTAAGTTCAATCTCATCATTTAAATAAATACAATTTTATCTATCAATTTTTTTCCATTCATCTTACTATAAGCCTAAACTCCTAATTTTTTTTTTCTTTAATTTAAACTAAACTCGCACAAACACATTTTTTTTATATTTTTTTAAAATTAACATTTGACTAACTCATTCAAAATAATAACATCATTTTCTTTTTCTTTTAATGTGATAAGTACACAAAATCATTTTTTTTTTATTAAATTTAAATATGCTTAACCATCTCAAATAATTTTTAATTTTTTCTAGCAGTTTAGTGTGGGCTTGTCCCACACACTTTTTTTTTTTTAATTTTTTAAAAACATTAGCGTCCCATGTATCCACTCTAATTTTGTTATTACATATTATCAGCGTCCATAAAAATCTATTAACGTATGTTATTTTTCTGGTGTGTATTTTTTTTGGAAACTCTTTGTTGATTAGTTTTTTTTAGGAAATTTTCTTATTACGTCCAAATGCTTATTTGGCTGAAGGAAATTTTGATATATCATTATATATATTACTATAATTTGTTCTATTGAAGTCAGTGTTTATTAAATAATATGATAATAATATATTTATGGTTAATTCTTCTATGTATCATCCCTTTGAATAGCACGTTCTTATTCATTATCTACAATGTTATGCAAGCACACGAAAAATAGCAAGAGAAAAAAAAGTTTTTGAGAACAATGATAAATCAATAAAATTTATACATGATTTAGAAAAACTAAAAATACTTTATGAGTTCATATTTTAGATTATTTGTTCAAAATTGAAACAAAAGATCAAACATTGAAATATCCAAAATAATGATAATATTTTAATATTTATATATATATGGTGGTATTATAAAAATATTTTGGAAGATTAATAAGGTAACATCTATACTGAGTGTGACATTTTTTATCTTTTGTATCATTATCATATCAATGATTATAATGTTGAGTAAAATGTAATATTCTAAAATTGGGAGTTTTGATCATCATGAGTCTTTTTTTTCCGTTTTTATCCAAATGGGGTCGTTTTCAAAAAAATTACAAATCTGAACAAGCTGTGCCAATATGTAAAAGTCGTGTCAAGTTGGCACGACTTCTACCACGTCAACCCTTGAAGTCGTGTCAACTTGGCACAACTTTGTCCACGTCATATATATATATATATATATATTAATTTTCTTGTAAAATTTTCTTATTTATATATTGAGTAGTAAGTTATGTAATGTTTAAAATTAATTTGATACATAATTTTCTAAGGGTGTTAGTTTTAAGCAATAAAAAAATGAATAATTG
>Ga0123342_1008030_pt1 | contig 13555 bp, 3 predicted proteins | sample Turbeawhitnodule_FD_89960 | JGI IMG/M metagenome (GOLD analysis project Ga0123342, IMG submission 89960) | Root nodule microbial communities of legume samples collected from Mexico - Turtle bean Mexico white nodule | ecosystem: Host-associated > Plants > Roots > Nodule | place: Mexico: Nepantla...
TATTAATATTTTAAAAAAATTAATTTTTTTATAAAAAATTTAATATTTAAGAAAATAAAAAAATAAAAATTTTTTTTAAAGGTTTTAAAAAAAAATCCCTCCCCTACAAAGTCTTTTAAAAAAAAAAAAAAAAAAAACAATAAACTGTCTACTTTTAAAACTTCTACTATAAATGTGACTTCAATTAATAAGCATAAATTCGTTTATTATCATACATTTTCACAAAAAATCAAATATTTATAAAAAAAATCATAATTCATTTCTTTCATGTTACACTTATAATGATCTACAAATATAGACACTGATTCTACTTTCAAAAGACTTGTGTATCTAAATAGACTCAGATATCTGTGTGTCATACAATCTTAGTATGAATTTACACAACTATATTCATAATACTCTCAATATCGAATTATTTTATATAACAAGTCAAGATAATTGTTACCCATTAATATGAACTTCCAATTTCAAACAACAACTATATCATAAATGTTTTCATTTCAATTGATTTATTCCATTCAAATCAAGAATCTTATTCACATCACAATCAACTTGTAAATTTACCAAATCATCAAAATAAATCATTTCAATACTTTCATTTTCAATCTCAGACAAAACAAATCAGTTTACTCAACAATACAACCTGCAAGAAAATTGAATGAACCCACATCCAAATCTTTTAACATAGAATTCTATTTAAAATAAAGTTAGTTTCATTTACCCGACTTTGAGTAGGTGTGCTCATAAAGAGTTCAAACTCCTACAAAATCAAAAAATAATTTAACTACAATCAAAATTTTGATCAGGTAAAAGTCTAAATATAACTTTCAATAATTATATTAAAATAAATTTTAAATAATTATTTTTTTTTATTTTTTTAATAATAAAATATTCATATGTTATTTTAATTATACTATTTATAATCTAAACTATTTTCTATGTCGTTGAACTTATACAATTAAATATTTTTAAAAACTTAAATTATAAATATTTATATCTTTTTTATGTCACTAGAATATTTTCAAATTTATAATAAAAACTAGTTTTTCATATAAATTATGATTAAAAAATATCATATTAACTATGTTATAATACTCTACTAAATAAAAAACCGATTATATAATTTTCAGCATAATGATTAGTTACTTTTTCTAATTATTTCACACCATTTACTACTTACACAGATTGAAAAACAACAAGCTCGAAAATCAAAACAAAAATAAAATAAAATAATATATACTAATAAACTTTTTTGCGTTACAAGATAAAGATTTATAAAGAAATACATAAGATCATTATTTTCAAAATAACTCATTATATCTAAATAACGTTATATTTAAAAACATTATTTATATATATTATAATATTATATTAATATAAAAAATCAAATTTTATTAATATAAAACATAATAGCATATATATTTAAAATAAAAATATTAAAATTTTAAGTAAAATTAAATTAATTAATTTAAATTTTTATATTTTATAAAATTATCTATTTTAACATATCATTATTTTAAAATAAATTTTGCATATATTAAGATTTATAATAATTTTATTTTTTATTTAATTTATTTTAACTCTAATTTATATTTAAAAATATTTTATAAATTATTTAAAAAATATTTTATAAATTATTTAAAAAATATTTTATAAATCATTTTTTAAATATATAGAACTATTCTATTACATATTAAAATAATAAATAAAAGAAATTAAACTTGTTTAAATTTTAATAATTATAAAATAATTTAAATATATTACTATTTTAAAAAAATATTATTGATTAAATATCACTATCTGCTTTCTTTATCTTCTTTTCTGTCCATTCTCATTCACCCTCTTAACATATAATAATAGCAGACTTTAACATAACTTTTACTATTGCCAAAAATGTTGAGAACTCATGAAATGTAAAAAAAGTTTAACTAATGGTAAACCTATCTTCACATTGCATCAGCAAACATTTTCTTACACATGATCCATTAAATAAAATTCAAGCAAACATAATTAAATGATAAACAGAATTTGTTAAATAAGACTCTTACTTCAATCAAACCTACCCAAACGCCCCGACTGATTTCTGCCAATTCCTGAGTTTTCCCTTATTCTGAGATTTCTGCCAATTGTATATTTTAATCTAGTAAAACTTCAATGCAGCCAAAACATACATACATATTTCTGGTTTTTCTCTACCAAATTCTTGTAATAATACAATGCAATCTGTATACAGTGAAAGGCAAGAAAAACACTCCAGTGGATACATCAAAGCTAAATGGGCACCAACACACAAATGCATACATAAGAAGACAGAACCCTTTATTTAAAGAGTCATATTATTTTCTTTTTTCAACGTTACTTTAGCAACAAAGTCTTAGTCCTTTTCACCTCCTTGCATAGATCAGGCAGATCAGATCTTTAAGCAGCAGCATCAACAGCATGGTTAGCAACATCCTTTTCCACAAAATCCTTTACATATTGTTGTCTGCGCATTGAAATCGTACTATGAGGTTTGGCAAAAAAGCATCTGATTGTGTCACTGACCACTAATTTTATTAAGTCATACCTTGCTGGGAGATGATCATTTGGGCGATTGTGTGGAGTCCAAACTGGCTCACCAACAAAAAATCGTAGTGCCTGCAGATCATAAAATAGTAAGAAGCACTTAAAAGATGGACTAAACTCAGCAAAATTAACCTAAAAAGAAAGCTTGAAAGTGCACATTAATGGCTGGAAGATAACAAAAATAAGCTTGTAAGATATTATATTTCAAGTTGGCATAGTCCTCAATCCTAGACATAGCAGCCAACTCAAAAACCCTATATCTGTTACAGGATCGTGGATATATAGATGACTGCTATAATGAAAGATAATAGACAGAAGACAAACATCTCATACTCTTTACTAGATACACACAAATTCTTTTGAAAAAATATCCTACACGATATATTCATAATTAATAAAAAAATATCACGGTTTATCACATCATTCATATATTAACATTTAACTTGAGCTACAATTAACAAGAGATATGAGTTTAACCTAGAGAAGAGTTTAACCTCTTCGCTCCCTGGGGTAAAGGTATATACATCTACCCTCTCTAATTGTATATGCATATAATGGGGTTAAGGTTTATACATCTATCCTCCATTAGTTGGCTACTGTGATTTTATTGTAGTGGCCAGAAGCCATGACATTCTGCACTAGTTGATAACTATCTCCCAAGTTACATCTTAAACTAAACATATCTACAAGAATGCAACTAAACATTTTGTTTTTGCAATCATGTACTCTTTCTTTAAAAACATACACAAACAGACTCGTAAAATGCGTTCCAAATGGTACAGGGCAATGTTATAAAGTATTCTGAGAACCAAATTAAAAAACATCAAGTTCACAAACAATGGGGTAGAGGAATGAAGGTATAACGAGATAGTGCTTTTCTATTAGCAACAGAAAAAGTAGAGGTACAAATATTTTTGTATATATGCAACCAATACCTTGATGTAGTTGTTCTCATCTAGTGTAAAGCGATGATAAATTCCAGCAGGTAAGATGATCATTCCTCCTTTCTTGACCCATACACGAATCCAAGCTTCATTGCGATCCCTGACATCAAAATAGCCTAAACAAAAACAGGATATTTTAGCAACTTGGCAGGGTAGCGCGAGGTGGCAAGAAAATCAATCAAAGTAAAGCTTAAAATTAGTTTGCACCACTTCCAGCAGCACAAAAGCGGATTTCTTCATCAGTGTGAAGATGCTCTTCGAAGAAGCTTATGATTTTCTGTTCATAATTTGGCAACTTTTCTGGGCAGACCTCACAAACATCCTGAAGAAAAGGTGTCACAGGTTAAATTATTAAAAAACATAATCCTAGTCAGGATGTCAAAATGCAACATGCTAGACATGAAATAAAAAATTTAAAAATGTTAAATATTGCATAAATAAAGCACAATGTTTGAAATAATCAAAATTATAGCGAGTCTTTTGCATATTGTTGATTTCATTTTGAGTAGAATGAAAGTTAATTCTAAACAACTATAACGAAACATTCGTATAACAAACCATGTAAGTGTATCCACGTTCTTCACGAATCTTTTTCAGCTCTGGATCAGTCTCATAGTTATCAGCATCTAATTTCCAGCTAAGCACTCCAAGTTCTGCAATTTAAAACAAACCAAAGATCATTCAAATGTCAAGCTCTAAATCTGCTCATAAATATAACAGACACATGCAGCAGAAACTTACCAGCAAGTTTATCGAATGAGACAAACTCTTTGGGTTCTTTGTGGTGGGGGAGTCTTTGATCTTCATCACTATCATTCATGTACCATGCTTGAAGGACTTCCTCTCGAGGATCCTATTAAAAAAATGAAATTGATTAAAAAGATCTCACCATAATTCTGAATGGGGAACTCATACAACCTCTGCACAACCACAAAAGTAACAGCAACAACTGAAGTGCACCCTTTTTTCTATTTTTTTTCCCAAGTGGCTAATTTTCTCTTTGGGCGCATATAGATCATGTTTCTCCACGTTTCCAGTATTATCTGTATATCATTATAAGTATTGCATTTCTTCAAAAAAATAGATTTATTATTCAAAATGACTACATGTTTGGCTTTTGAAGAACGAATTTGATAATTCTCTGATTCATTTTCTCTACCCAGTTGTTTCAACTTGTTCATACATTTGTATGACTATTGAGGAACTTTTTTACACATCTAACTAATTTGATATAGTTTGAGCAAATGATCGATAACAAGATTGACAACATAATAGTAATCAGAAAGCAAATACCATTTCAAATAGAGAATAATTGGCTTTAAAAAATCATCACACCAATGCTATGATACCGTATAAGACATTTAGACAAAAAAAGTAAGTTCTTTAGGAGTAGGAACAATGATAGTTAGCATCCAATTTTTGCAACCAAACTCCGAACCTACTACCTATGCAGATCAACATCAAACTCACCTTGTGTGGTAAAAAAAAAAGTAAACAACCAATTAAGAGTTCATTACTTCGCACCTGACACAACATCCTTAAGACTTTGTGCAAATTACCCAAACCCTCACACAACATCCTTTAACTACTTAAAATTAAAATTAAATAAATTTGTTTGTCTCAAAATTCCAAGGAATTTTGTGGGTAACACGTAGCGCCGGTTTTTTCTTCAAATTTGTTTGTAACAAATCACGAAAATATCACAAGTTCCTCATGAAATCTAAAAACACCCACATACACACAAACAAATAGCCAAATTTGAATTCAGATAACAGACTATGATCGTTAACATAATCATTCACGATGAAATCTGCGCTTAATTATCGAAGCAGAGGAAAACCGCGGAGTATTTCTTTAAGAGAAAAGGCTGAATTTACTGATAAAAAGATGAGGATTTTGAAAAGTTATAAAAGGAGAGTTGGAGGATTACCTTGTCAGAGGAAACCATGGTAACGAGTTTGCTGCTACAGTTTGTTTCAGGCAATGATTTTTCAATGGGATTTCTGCAACCCTGTGCTTAATGCCTACGCCAATTATAAACCCTTCAATTGCATCACGATTTTACCAAAATACCCTTTTCGTTGTGGAAAAAAATGTTGCCTTTTCAAGTAATTATTGTTTTGTAATTATCAATGTGACATGGTAATTATTTATAGTAATACAAACAAGTAAATAGAACTAAAAAACAATTAAAGCAACAATATAAGTTTTATTTTATTTATTATCAAAGTAACTATTTTCTTTCGAACACAATATATAATGATACAGAATAATATCACTATGAAAGATAATTATCACAATTTAAGAATAAAATTGTAAAAAATATTTACAGAGGTGTATCCTATGAATTGTTATAAATTTATTTTTCCAATTAAAAGTTAAAATATCAAATAAACTTAAATCGCTTTTAACTTTAGCGTGTCCACCTATTTTCCGTTTTCTTAACAAAACACGTGCATGTAATGTACTTAGGGTGTTTTTTTAAGACTAAAGGAATTTTTTATTTAGAAGTATTCTTCTAAAACAAAAATATAAAAAAAAAATGTGTTATTACGTTTTCAGGCAACATTCTTATTTTTCATATTTTTTTCGTATATTAATGTAGCAACATTTTGAATGTTTTGTGTTTAATAAAATTAAATTAATCAAAATCTTTCTTTCTCATGCATCACATGGTAACTATACCGATAATCCTTAAAAGAAATTACTATGAGTTTGATTATTATTTATTTTCTATTTTTTTCAATTAGTGAAAAGTCATTTTTAAAATAAAAATAACGTAGTTAGATAATAATTTGATTATGGAAGAAAACAAAAAGCTTTGTCCAAACACAAAGGAGATGGTAGAAACGTAATTAGAAAAAAAATAAGAAGATGCAAAAATTTCACCAACTTAGAAAGAAGAGTCCTTATATTATTAATAAACTAACGAAAACACACGCTGTCCAGAATGTATATTCATATTTTTATTAAATTAAAAATATATAATTATATTATTTATATAGTTTTATTATTTTTATAAATAATTAATTAGAAATTAATATAATTTAAAAAGTATATAGTTTTATAAAAATAGTATTAAAATAGTCATTATTTAAAATAAGATATTCAATTATTTAATTTATTAGATAAATAAAGAAATTATTTTCTAATTATTAAAAGGTAAAATTGTCCAATTAAACATAAATATAAATAATTTTTATAGTTTTTTAGACAATTTTTTCTCATGTAGTTTTTTTATACAAATAGTTAATTTAAATTTAAAAAAATGAAGAGAAGAATATCTTTTTTAATGTTATGGATGTTGAAACATGTACCACACATATTTATAAAATTTAATAAAAACAGTCAATTCAAATTATTTATCAAATTGTAAATGATAGAATGTACTATATTTTAAAACTATTTTTAACCTGCCATTCTAACATTGTAAATGCAGAGTGTTGTCCAGATCAAATTTGAAAGATCAACTAAATAAAGAAGTCTTCAAAAATTCCTTTCACACCACATATGTTGCATACCTTATGGTTGCGTGTAAGTATTTAGTTTGACAATTTTTAAGGTGTGTTTCATTAAATAAATAACAGAAACAAAACATTCTTTAAGTTGTTTATTTAGTAAAATAAAGAAACAAAGTTAATTTTCTTTTCTTTTTATATTAACTACAAAAAAGTAAATATATATATATATATATATATATATATATATATATATAATGATAACTTAATCATTGTACACATGTTTAGTAAAGATCAATTTTAATTTCAATTGTGGGATTAAAAAGTGTGTCTGTAATTTCAGCTATATATTTTCAGAACGTGAATTTGCAAATAATTTTTTAGTAAAATAATTTGATCTTATGAATCTGAAATTTTATGTGTGTGTATATGTATACAGTATAAAGAGTGATTTTTTTATTATATCTAAATGAAACTAATCATCTTAAAATTAGTTTTTAACAAATTTATAAAAAGTAGTTCTGATTATCGTCAATTATAAATACAATTATTTGTTAAATAAAATATTTTTTACAGTTATTCAAAAACAAAAGCTTGCTTGCATATTTTCATTTCATTTATTTATCAAACCAAACCATTGAATATGTATAAAATTTGAACTTTTCAGTTTGCTGTTCTCAGTATAAAATTTGAACTTTTCATTTAAAGTTGACAATCTTACCACTAAGTATAATTTACTTTTTACTGATTTTTTTTATGAAATGAATTTCGGATAACCTAGCAATTCAAAACATAGAGCTCAATTAAATTATAATATATAATTTCAACTTTCAAATCGGAAAAATGTCTCAAATATTAGCTGTTTACAATGATATTTTATAATGAGAAATGAATGGGAAAAAACCCCAGACATTTCTTTTTCCTCTATAGAATATGGATGATTCAAATTTAACATTGTATATAAAGAACTATATCAATTTTTTAATACTTTTCTTTCCATCTATTTTTATATACATTATACATGTCAATTTATTCTATCTAAATATATTAATTATTAAAAATAATTTAATATTTAATATGTTTCAAAATATATTTAATGGACAACAAATTAATTATTACTAGTTCAAGAAATATATTTTAAAAAATAAAAAATAGTACATATAATTTTTACCACGAAATATAAATTATATATATATATATATGTGTATTAAAAACTTTATAATTAAAATCTTATACACCTGTCTCTTTTTCCTTTTTTTTCTATCTTTCTCTCTTAATTATAACATTATTCATATTTGAATAAATCACCTTGGATAGCTGGCTATGCATATTCCAAAGCTCTAGTTTCTAATGCTATTGATATTTCCTGCGAAAGATGAAGAGCATGTCTATGTTAGAAGAAATACGGCTAAAATAGACAACAAAAAGATTTGATTGGAACCAGACAAGAAACAAAAAAGTATAGGCGTAAATTTCTCTCACATAATAATATATACTAAACATGTGATTTTTTTCATTATCTACGTTGATGCAATAAAAGAGTGTTTCTGCTAAAAGAGTCACCCCCCTCCTTTATGTTGATACTATTGTTCTACTGATATATTTGTTATACGATATATCCATTTTGTTGTAGGTTACACTGCCAAGTGCTGTTTTTCTTGTAAAGAATTTACATTGAGATAAAGTGGGAGAGATTGGAAGAGTCATACTAATCTATTCCTTCATTATTTGATATCTCCACAAATTTGTCTTCATTATTTTTTCTCTACTGTCAATAGGTTCATCTCTGACTTGCCACTAGATATTATAGATTAATATAAAATCAGAAACGAGCATTATTAGAGTTGGTGCTTCCATAACCAAATGTGGACCCCAAATCTTAAATTTAGGAAACCAGAATTAGAGCAAGAGCAACTCACACATACACTCTTGCACACATATATTGAAATTAACAGAAGTTAAAATACTATGAGAGTGGAATGGAACCCTATGGATCCTCAATATCTATCAAAGTCTGTTATTAGATCAAAACAATAAACATTTACCAAAACTTTTAACTTGCCTGTGGCTTTGCAGTGCTTGAGAATAAGCAGCTTGATGTGATTGCCTGTCCATGATCTAAAAGCCATCCCACTTCACTTATTGTTTCACCTTCCTTGTTTTGTTTAAGTGAACACCACAGCTGCTTAGGAAGTAATATATTGCAGTCTCCATCTCTGACAGAGTCCTGTACTTTCTCATCAAAAAGCTCTTGAAAGATCCCCTGTAATTAAAAAGAAAGATCCAATAAAAAAGGAAAATCCAGATTGCAAAATAGAAAGGGTAATAGAAGAGATCCTTGCACTCACGGTATTTCGAGTACCAAAAGTGGCGATAGCTGTAGATGCCTTCCAGATACCAGCAACATCAGAAGCAGCCATGGGTGCAGTAGAAGCAAAGGCAGAATCACGGACAGCACAACCTCCTAGTTGATCACCATTTCTGAATGGCCCATACCACTGCTCACGAAATACTCTAATGCCCTGTAGCACCATCTCTGTGTTATTTAATACATGGATAAACTGAATAACCCTAACCCGAGATTCACAATCTTGAGGATTGATCATGCAGCACTCCAACTCTAGTACGTTATCCTTCTTTTGCCAGACAGCAACATAAGAACCACTGGATTGGTAAGCAAAGGCATTAAGTCCACTAATTCCTTCTCTCACATTCCTCTCATCCACGCTGTACTGTGTAGCAGCATCAGCCTCGCATCCCACAGTTGGAAGTAACTGAATGGATTTGTATTGAAGAACACGTTCCTTTGGTTCAGCAAGAGTGGGGCACTGAGTCTGCCAATCGAATACTTTAACCTCCCACTCCCGGTATGCTTCAGGCACCACGGACTCGGGTAATTCAATTGGCTTTCCTTCATTACTGAAGTCTGCTCCAAATCCATCCCACTCACCAGAGACTCTCCTGGCAAATTGAGACCAGGCTTCAATACTTGTGTCCCAAACCGTGGAAATAGTTCTACTTCCATCCTACATGGAATAACCAAATTGGTATCCAACTACCAAAGATTGCATGAATTCTAAACAAGACAAATGAAGCATAAATTTACATAATCATGGACTATATACATTATCCAAACTGGGGGAGAGAGGGTGGTTAAATCAATAAAGCAACAACACCCACAAGTTACAGTCACACTTTACAATTATTTTTTATAAAAAAACAGAGTGAGCACCATGTTGATCCTTCAAAAATACAGGCTACAACACACAAGTCCTCTACTTATATCACATGCGTGTCTTCAAATAAAAAGTTATATACCACTGGTTTCACTCTTCAAAGACCAACCTGAGTAACAATCTGATATTAACAGACCAAATTGATGTCATGTATATACCTGTGGTGAACCAATTGGAAGACCATTGTACTGATACATGTATCTTTACTCTTAAGAATTCCAAAATGTACACTTGCTCAAAACTAATCCCTGCAAGATATGACAACACGAATCGAAAAGGCAAGAAACACATTGAAAAGGTGCCCCTAGTCTTACTTGATAAGAATCTTTGTTTCGGAGCACATCAATTGGACTATCAGTTTCAACAATTGCTTCTTCGGTATCTTGATTGACTGCACACATTAAAGTTCTCCTGTTTTTAGATTCAAACATACTCAGCTTCAGCAATAAGAGGATCATATAAGATAACAACAAGGGACAACAATTGGACACAAAAATAGTAAGATTAAAAAATAACAACTTAAAATAAACTGTTTTTTGACTGGAGACTAATTCCTTTCAAAAGGTAGAGATTCCCGAAGTGCTTTTTATCAATCCATGCACATGGTCAAGAAAGTAACCCTGAGAAAATGCTTAAGAAACTAAGTTATCTACTTGCTAATAGTTACAATAAACTTTAGACACATTGACTTTTCGCACTTTCACTCCAATCAAGAACACCCCAGAAGTTGAAACAATCCCCAAATTGCTACCAAGTTGAAAAATCTCTATAAAAACAGGCTCAGAAAACAAATTCAATACCTCCTCCTCCAATTGAAGGAAAATGGCGGGAGTCCCAGCATCCCGGAAATCCCAAATTTCTGATTATATGGCAGTGAGCCCTAAATTATAGACACATAGGAATTTTAAGCATAAAGCAGAAAAGCAAGGAGGTAGAAAGAGCAGAAGCATGAAGCAGGGATAAGGAGAGAAATACACGTAGATAGGGTGAAGATGAAGAGGGGTGTTGTTGAAGAAGGCATGAAGATGGTGAAGTGGTGGTTGTCACAGAGAAAACAGCCATTAGTGCAGGGAAACAGAGAGAGCAGAGTTGGTTAGTGGCTTAGCGAAAAATGGGTTAATCACCAAACAAAGAAATTCTATAATATTATCCTTCATATTCCTCAAATTTTCATTTTGAATACTTTCTACTAAGGATCACAAGGCTTTGCATGTGGATGTGGCTTCTACTTCCTTCTTACCCACTCCTTCGCAAATTCACAATTATAATATGATTTACAAAATATCCACCAATACTTGCCAATAATCATCAATATTTGAAAATGATTAATAAATTTTTTTTTTTCATTTTGAGAACATACTTTTTTTTTAAACAAAATAAATTGTATTTCACTAGTTCTTCTATTTTATCATGATAAATAAAATTATTATGTTTTAATATTAGAATTGCAATGTATACTTGACTTATATTTTTATTCAAAGCATGATGACTTTCCAAGGAATGCTTTGTGATGATTTGGCTACTTTTTAAATCTTTGTTTGGATGGGTTGTGGCATTGTATTGAAAGCCTTGGAGGTTCAAAAAGTTTTGTTAGTGTAACTATTTTGGTAGGATAAAAAAAGGGATGACGGAGGGAATACTTTTTTCGAAAACGAGAAGATTTGTGTGAAATGATGGGTAAGAATGATCAATTACGAATATGTTCCTGCATTTGAAGGGTGTAAGTGTATGATATGGTGACTATGTGTGTAAATGAAAGAACGATCAATGTAGGTATCACTCATGAATTTTAAGCATTAGACATCATGAATATGTGAAACCAAGAAGGTATAATGGATTACACTCCTAACTCTAATTGATTGTAATCGGATTCAAAGACCCTTTTCCTGATGCATTTGTACATAGTATGGTCAAAATTTTCAATCAATACATGCCAGGAATAAGGGTAATCTATCCAAGTGACTACAAAGTGTCTATAAATCCACATAACTTGTTAAATGTTTGACCTTGTTTTTGTCATGTATTCGATAACGAATATAATTTTTAATTAAAAGGTGAAGTTTTGATAATAAAAAAATTACATGTATAGTTAGTTACTAAAGTTTTAATTTCTAACTAATTAGATTTTAAAATTTATTGTTAAATTGAGAGTTTTTATTTATAAATATACTTTTTTACATAAATTAAAACTAATGCTCTTTTGAAATATATTAAAATATGAATAACTTTAACATTTTGTTATTTTTTTTATTTTAGCAAAATTTAACATGAAAAATAATTATAATATAAAATTATAATTTATCAATATTTACACCTTCCCAGACTTTAAATTATATTTCAATGGATCATTTTTTACAAAAAGTTGCTAACATGAACCTAATCAATCTCAATTAAAAAAAAAGAAACTGCACCTATCTAAATATCTCCAGCTACACAGTTTAAAACACTGCACCAAATAAATGGTTTTGGAGCATACAAAGAAAAATGTCAGATTCCATACTTCCTTGAGAAAGAAATTATGAAGAGCAATAACTCACCACTGTCGGAATAAAGAAAAATTGGGAATATCCATGGAGACAAAGTAATTGGAAAAGGCATGACAGTACATAGAAATATTTGAGGATTACATAGGGAAATTTATTATTATAAATGCAACTTAATTTAAAATCATGAGAATTATATTAAATGAACTTTTTAAGTGTAAAAAATATTTTATTGAAATTTTTGTTATCTCCAATATCACATATGTAACTTTTGTCATTATCACATATATTTGCCTAAGAGAGAAAACAAGATTTAAAAAAAAAAAAGGAAAACATACTCTTATGATTGATTTTGACTTTTGTTCTTAGTATTCTAGATTAAATATTAAAGAATAGCGGTTGATAACTGATTTATTTGTTTTGGTTGTATTTTGGTTAAGTTTTACTCTTCGATAAAAAAATTTATATTTAAGTAAGTATTTGATATTTAGTGTGTAATAATTATTATTTTGATCCATCTTTGTTTTTTTTTTATGTGTTTATTTATATAATTAGTAATTGATATATATTATTAACGATTCATATTTAATCTAGATAATCATATAGATAAACCCTGATGTGTAGTGTATTTTTTTTTATCTTAGTCAGTCATACAGTCTTTGATACAAGTGTTACATATAATGTGACTCGACTGATACAAAATATATATATATAATTCACATTATTATAGATAAATTATGTTTGTTATGTAAGTCAAAACATGAATAAACGTAAATTGAACACATACAATTTATGTTCACAAATAGATCTTATCATATCATGATTCTCACACAATCATATAATCAAGAAGGAATAGGCACTTACCTTGA
>Ga0123342_1008031_pt1 | contig 13555 bp, 10 predicted proteins | sample Turbeawhitnodule_FD_89960 | JGI IMG/M metagenome (GOLD analysis project Ga0123342, IMG submission 89960) | Root nodule microbial communities of legume samples collected from Mexico - Turtle bean Mexico white nodule | ecosystem: Host-associated > Plants > Roots > Nodule | place: Mexico: Nepantla...
CTTGCTTGACTTCTTGACCTTACTTCCTTTGATTCATTGATGTTCCCATGAGTAGCTTTGAGTGTGTCCCACATCTCTTTAGCAGTTTTGCATTTTGATATCCTGAAAAACTCATTAGTATCTGATGCAGAAGCTATTATGTTTTGAGCAGTACAATCAAGCTTGGCCATTTTACATTCTTCATTGGTCCATTGGGACCAAGGTTTTGCAATAAAAGAACCATTGTTTTTAAGCTTTGGAATGAAAGGATCATTCTCGATTGAATCCCAAATTCCTTAATCAATAGATTCCACAAAGATTTTCATTCTAGCCTCCCAATACTTGTAATTCAATCCACAGAATAAAGGTGGTTTGTAGATTGAAGCACCTTCCTCAAAAGATAGTTTTCCAGCCACAGAAAAAGATTTTCGGATCAAACTTGATTATCTTTCAAGTACCAAGCTCTTGATGCCAATTGTTAGAAAGTATGGCTTTCAACTAGAGGGGGGTGAATGGTTTAAAGAGGGTTTTCGCAGAATTTTAATCCAAGAATGAAATTACTTCGAGAATAACTTGATTAAGAAATCAGTTTGCCAAAATACAAAGCAAAAAGCACAGCACCAGAAAAACAATCGGTTGTTTCGCAGAAACAATCAGTTGTTTATACCAGTTCACAAATATAAAAACTGAATTTAAAGAGTTAAAGGATAAAGAGAATGCACACAGAGGTTTATACTGGTTCACTCTGAACCAAGAGCTACATCCAGTCTTCCCTTAAACCACTAGGGAATCCACTAAGCAATCAACCCTAGATTACTTATAACACAACAAAAGAAGTGACTTTGATCCCCTCAAGACACAGACTTCCTTTGGTCCAGCACAACACCACTAAGAATGCTGATCTTGATCCCCTCAAAAACACACAACACTTCTCAGTTATACACACAAAGTTTCTTTCAAAAGTACAAAGGATTACACTTGTTACAGAACAAATCTGAAATCAATACAAGATGAAAATCCTATCTCACACTCTTTGATCAATGCAATCTATAAGCAATTCTCAACTTTTCAAAATCTCAAAATCAGTGAAAAACTCAAATCTATTTTTCTGTATATATTCAAAGTTGTTTGTTGCATAATCTTAACAAACTATTAATTGCATTTAAAGATTGGTCAAAGCATTAAAAACTGGAGCGTAAACAGTTAGAAAAACATTTAATGCTCAGTCAAAGCACAAAACAATTTTTTGTTATGGTCCCAAAACAAAAAATCAGTTGTTTCCACGAATCAATCGGTTGTAGGTATGTTGTTGGCAAAGGAAATGGGCGCGAGGAGTCTGGTAGCGAAGAGCGACTTCCTACTGGTCACAGATCAGGTGACTGGTGAATATCATGCCAATGACCCTCAGATGGCTGCCTACTTAGGGTATGTTCAGATTTTGAAGGGGTCTTTCGCGGTGTTCGAGTTGGTGCACGTCCCAAGAGAGCAGAATGCTCGAGCAGACTTGCTGACTAAGCTCGCCAGCTCGGGCAAGGGGGGCAGGTAGAGGATGGTCATACAGGAAACCCTGAAGACACCTCAAACATTTACTGCCGATAACTGGGTGCACCAGGTCAGCACATCGAGAGGGATCTCGACGAGTCATCGGTCACTGACCCAGGAGAAACTGCAGACGCCCAGGATAAGCACATTCCCAGTGCTTGGGGAAGAATCATTGCAGGTCTGCACGGCTGAAGAAGGAGGAGGGACATGGATGACGCCCTACAAGCGCTACTTGGTTGATGGGATACTCCCTCTGGAACCCATAGAAGCCAGAAAAATAAAGAAAAATGCTGCCAAGTACACTCTCATCAACGGGGAGCTGTTCAGACACAGGTTCACCCACCCGATCTTGGTATACGTAAGCGGAGACCAATGCCCACACATAATGACAAAGTTCCACGAAGGGATATGCGGGAGTCACATTGGTGGACGGTCTCTAGCGTCAAAAGCTATTTGTGCGGGATATTATTGGCCCATAGTAAGGGAAGGCTGCACAAGGTACACACAACAGTGCAAACAGTGTCAGCAACACGCTGACTGACACAAGGTGCCGCCAGAGGAGCTCAGGTCGATTTACAGCCCTTGGCCTTTCCATACATGGGGAATCGATATCCTGGGACCCTTTCCTCTGGCGATAAGGCAGATGAAGTACCTCGTGGTCGCCATAGAGTACTTCACGAAGTGGATCAAGGCTGAGCCCGTAGCCCAGATCACAGCCCACAAGGTCACACACTTTGTGTGGAAGAACATAATGTGCCGCTTCGGGGTACCAAAGTGCTTGGTGTCTGATAACGACACGCAGTTTGCAAGCCAACAACTGGGTAAACTATCCTCGGAGGTTAGAATTAAACAGGTGTTCGCATCAGTAGAACACCCTTAGACGAATGGGCAGGTCGAGTCTGCCAACAAAGTCTTTCTCAGAGGTCCGAAGAGAAGGCTTGAGAAGGCCAAGGGAGCCTGGACAGAGGAGGTTCCTAGAATTGTGTGGGCTTACCACACCACTCCCCAATCCACCACCAGAGAGACACTCTTCAGCTTGGTGTATGGGTCGGACGCGATGATTCCAGTGGAGATCCAGGAGAGCTCGCCGCGTTTCCTAAACTTCGTGGCTGAAGAGTCCAACGAAGAAAGAAAGGTGAACTTGGACCTATTGGACGAAGTCAGGGAGGAAGCTAGAATCAAAGCTGAAGCATTGAAGAGAAGGGAGGAGTACAAGCACAACTCGAAGCTGAAGCCTCGCCAGTTCCAGGTCGCTGACCTAGTAATGCGGAAGGCCCACCCATATCAGCTAAAGAACAAAGCTCTCCCCCAAGTGGACTGGTCCTTTTAGAGTGACCGAGGCCCTTGGGAATGGAGCATACAGGCTGAAGACGCTGGAGGGAGGCGCGATCCCTCGCACATGGAATGCAGCCAACCTCAAGTTTTATTTCAGTTAAACGACAACATTGTACATTGTCTTAGGGGACACTTTTTTTCCCTTATAAAGGTTTTTTAATGAGGTCACCCAATAAACTTCGATTGAAATATTTTCTCGAATTTTGTACAATGTAGTTACGAACTTGTTTCCCTTACGTTAGAGGTCTCGAGAGGGGAAAGGTAGGTTCGTAGAGAACACCTCCCCCCCTCGAGTGAGAACGCTAAGGTTGAACGAAATAATTCACCAGTTAAATCCTCCTCGCCTTGAGCAAAGATGAGGTAAGTTAAGAACTTGTTCCCTTGCATTAGAGGTCTCAAGTGCGGGAAAGGTAGGTTCGTAGAGAACACCTCCCCCCTCGAGTGAGAGCGTTAAGGTAGAATGAAGTAGTTTTCCAGTTAAATCCTCATCGCCCTTGAGCGATGAAGAGGTCAATTACAGACCGTTCGCTTGGGTTAGAAGTCTCGAGAGTGGAAGGGTAAGTTCGCCAGAGAATACCTTTCCTTTGAGTGAGAACGCCAAGACTGAACAAGTATGGTTCACCAAATAAATCTTTCTCGCCCTGGGACGATGCTGGGGTCAGTTACGAGCTTGTTCCCTTGGGGTGGAAGGTCCAAAGGAGGGCATGACGGTCCGTAGAGAACGCCTCCCCCTTTGAGTGAAAACGCCAGGGTAAGGAAACAAGATTCACCAGTTAAACCCCTTAACTCTAAGCAGTAAGGGAGAGACTAGCTAAGGTATCATGTGTACACCTTTGCGGCCTTGAAGGAGGAGATAAGGTGGGGCGGGGGTGGAGAAGCGTGCTACCTAAAGTGTAAAGGATCGTTAGCGTTGTTAGTGGAAGTCAGTGTGTATTGCAACAGTTATTTACTTAACATAAACTGAGAAGAGCAAGCGACGTTAAGTCATGACCGTTGGATCAAGACACGTGTGCACAGACCTAAACGGGCAGAGAGAAGTGTCACTTCAGTGCATTGTTCATGTCCTGCCATACAGAGCCACGTAGGTTGCTAGGGGCGAGGACTTAGTCTCTTCGCTGAACAAGTTACAGGTCGAGACTGGGGGCTTATGTACCGACCAGTCCTCGGGTCTAGTTGACCGCCAGTAATGGTGATGGGGCCACGTAAGCTGAGACCCACGAACGGCATGGACTAGTGTCTCGCAAGGCACGTGAGTCAAGGAGCCGAGGAGTGGTCAGTCGTCGATCACCAACATAGTAAGGGCCATGAGACATCGGACACCGGTGACTCAAACAAGAGAGCTGGGCCACGAGAGGTGGATCCCGAACAATACACCAGTTATCAATTAAGGAGAAGCCTAGGCCACGAGGGCCCCATGCATGCATGGTAGGTGTCACGTTCAGGCGCGACACGAATAAAGGCCATCGAAAGAGATACGACTCGTGAGGGCCACGTTTTAGGGTCAAGCTGCATGCATGGCACGTGGACTACTAGGGGACTCCCAGGGCGGATGATCCCAGAGATCAGGTGCATGAGTTGGCATCCAGGTGGTCATCCCACAAGAGGTTGCACTCTAGTGGGAAGCCTTACGTGCTAGGTTACCCTAAAAGGTGAGTAATAGCGGTGCTAGGGCCCACCCTCATAAAACCCTAATTTGGGAAGCGGAAACAGTGGAAACCCTAGACTATATAAATGGTAGTAACGAACCTAACCAGGTACGCTATTCAGTTGCGCAACTTTACACACAGAGAACTTTTTATAGTTTACCTTTGGTGTTTCCTAGCCCTAAGATTGACTTGAGCGTCAGAGTGCAAACGACCTCTAGGGCGCCCTTTGATTTTGTGATTTCAGGTGTTTATAATCGAGAGAAAGGCACGAACGAAGCCACAGAGAATCGGGCGTGGGAGTATCGTGAGACATACGAGGGCAACCGAGTCAACCGGCGGGAACAAAAGGCATAGTCGATTATGCCTATGAAATCTTTGGATAATCGATTATGTGATATTTTTAAGACAAAGGATAATCGGTTATCTATCTATCTATCTATCTATCTATCTATCTATATGTATATATATTTATATATATATATATATATATATTTATATATATAATTTAAAGAATCATAAATAATATTAAAATTATCTAAATACATTTATTTAACTAAAAAAATTAAAATAAATTAAAAAATAATATAATTATATTTAAATTTTAAATTTTACTTATTTATTTATTTGAATTCTATGTTATTTTATTCTTTTATTTATAATTGAAATTTTAAATAACTAAAATGTGCACAAAATTAATTATCATTTATTTATTCTTTTTTATACACAAGTGTAAATTTGTAATCTTACAACCATCATATCACTCGCATATTTCAATAAATTTTCCTCATACATCCACTCTAACATACCCCAATCTAAACACCCTCCACTTTCTTCTTACTTTCTTCTAAAATCTTTACACTTTCACTCTTCCACACCTTTAATTTTCCACTCCCAATCCAAACAAATAAAGATGAGAAAAACCCCTTTCTTCCCATTTCCACGCCCCCACATAAATAGGGTGTTGACCTTCCTTCTGTCTACATCAATAGTGTACTCCCAAAAACAAACAGAGTGTCAGAGAAAACAAAATGAAGAAATAAGATGAAAATGGTGGATAGAATTTATTTATGTTTTAACTGAAGACAAAATGATAATTGCATATTTAGTATGGATGAGACTATAACTATGAGGTGCAGTAAGTAGTAGCCCTCGTATTGAATGAACAATGGGCTAAAATTCCAAATAAAAGGCCCTGGTCCTTTACAGTGACCCTCACTGGGCTTTAAAAACTTTGAAGTTCCTAGTGGAAGTCCCCGGAAGGAGAGGAGCGTGTGAAAGTGAAGATAGTTGAGTAAGAATATCGATGAATCCTTCGAATAACAGCCCCAGTCTTTCTTCAACGCTCTCATCTCTGGAAAACCTAATCGCTCTATCAGATCACGTTCTCTCTGTCACACCATCTCCACAAACCCTAAACACTAACCTAATACAATGCCCTTTCAGTCCACACCACCTTATTCCTCCCCACTCGCTCTTCCTTCACCACCTTCGTTGTCCTTCCTCTCCGCGCCCTCTTCCCGATCTCACTCACTCTCTCAACTACCCCCAAACCCTCCACAACTCTCTCTCTCATCAACTCTCTTTCTATCTCCATTCTCTCTCCAACTTCTCCTACCGTGACTGCCCCGCCGTCGTTTCTTTCTCCCCTGCGGACGCCCTCACCAGAACTGCCACCCTCGCGCTTCCCGCCTTTTTATCTCTCGAATGCGCGGACACAGATAACCATTCCAATCTCCTCCCACTGTTTCACCACGCGCCCATTCTTCCCTCTCAGTACTTCTCCATCGACCGTGAACTCCAGTCCTGGAACCATTTTCCCACCACATTCTCCAACTCCGTTCTTCCTGCCATTTTAGGTATCGGAATTGCCAACGAAATTCACTTAACGGATTGGATAATGGTCAATTCGCCTAGATACGGCGTCGTTGTTGACACCGCTATGCAGCAGCATATGTTTCTGTTATGCTGTTTGTGTCTCAAGTCGATTATAAGAGAAGCGTCCGTTTCCTTGGAAAGACCAAATTCGCACGTAGTTTGCCCCGTTTTGAACCAGGCTTTGACGTGGTTGACATATCAGGTTTCGATCCTTTATGGTGCAGCAAACGGGAGGGATTTTGTTCTCAATTTCGTGAAGAAATGTATCACGGTTGGTGCGTCTGCTCTGTTGCTGTTTCCTTTAGGGGACCAAGCTGCTTCGAAGCTCGAGGCTCAGAATTTAGATAAAGAGAGTCTGGACGTGAAGGATGTAAAATCTTCTGCTCCAGGTGGAGAAAAGTACAATAGCATACTGAATAGGAAGATTTTTGTGTCCCAAGTTGCAGCGGCTGTTGCGGCATTGCACGAGAGATCTTTGCTTGAGCAGAAAATTAAGGGATTTTGGTTTTCTCCTCAGCCAAGTAACTATCAGCTGTATGTTGTGTTTACTCTTCAAAATTGAGTTTTCTTTGTCACAAACGCTTCTTTGGTGTGAAAACTATGAACTATGAGTTTTGTCTTTTCTATTGTTTATGATAATTTACAATCAAATAATTGGTGATTTTGTGAGCTTAATCTGAATTATATGGAGCTCTATTTCTGTAGGGTTGCTGAGCATTCTTATTTGTCTGGGAAAGCAAATGAAGAGCGGGCAAAACGTCCTGATTATAGAGCTATAATTGATCATGATGGCGTTCACAGGCCTCAATCATCTAACCAGGTACTTTTAATATTCAATAATTTTCGGTAGAACAAGTTCTGTTCTGGTATCCTAGGTTCACCAGGTGAAGAAATAGACTGTTCAATCCGCATTCTTTCTATTTTTCTTACTTGTTATGCATTTGTGAGCATGAGAGGAAGTTGTTATAAATTTGTCCCGAGTTCCTGTTATCTACGAGACTGTTTGTTTGAGGAAACATTTTCTATCATTTCCTTGTTTTTTATTTTCAAAATTCTATGTAGGAAATAGTGAAAACTGAAAACAGTAATAGAAAGTTGTTTAAATTGTTTCCTATATAAATATAAACTTCTTGTGAAAACAGGAAAGGAATGAAAATAAGATGGAAGTTTTATAATTAAGCACCTGTACATAGAGACCCTAACCCATCCCGGCCATGGAAGTGAATATTATATTTTCTTTCATTTTACCCGTTATTAAACATGTTTTTCAATTGCCATCAATTGTAGGAATCATCTAGAGAAAAGACCCGAGAGGAGTTGCTGGCTGAAGAAAGGGATTACAAACGTCGAAGAATGTCTTATCGTGGCAAGAAGACAAATCAATCACCTTTACAGGTTAGAAGTACTGCAGTAGTTATTGAAAGTTTCTACTTATATTATCATAGTAATTTCATGTACTAGGTCTTGGTTTTATTTTCCAAATGCTGAATAATCTTGTGATCTTCTTATCATCCCATAATTATTATAGTTGGTAGCTTGGTGACACTATTGTATCAGAGTTGGTGCATACTTGTTTTTTATTTAAGAATAAATTATTTGAAGAAAGATTTTCATTTTTTAAAATTTAATTTCTTAATTTTAAATTCCTTCTGGAAGGTGATGAGGTACATGATAGAGGATTTCATGGAGCAAATCAAGCGGGCTGGGGGTTTTGAAAGCCCTGTGAAAATGTCTGAAGGGAGTGGATTGTTTCAATTCAAGCCTCCTGGCCATGACATTTCTATGGAAGCTAATAATTCAAGAAAAGCTAGTCTTGACTCACCTGCAGTGACAAAAATCAAGCCACGTTATTCTGAGCAACAATTACACTCTAGCTGTTGTGATGAAAGCAAAAATTTGGATGTTGCATTTTCTAGAGATTACAAACAACTCAAGCATGACCATCATAGTAGCCATTATTACCGAGATGATCAATGGAGTGCTGACCAAGGAAAATATCATAGAGAGCAACTTTCTACAAGCCATGAAAGACACTCAAGTCATAGTAGTCATCATAACAAAAAGGAGTACTACTCAAATAGAAAGAAGCATGATAACTCATCTAGATTGAGGGATAGGCGGCAGAATGACACTCACAGGAGTCATATTTCAGATTCTTTCCCAAATAAGACATTTTCAGACCGATATGATCCTTCAGAATCTCTTGATAAATGTGATGATGATACCTCTGACGCCAAATATTTCAAGTCCGATAATTTTTATGATAAGGATCATTCTTAGGACTGTCATGGTCAGAACTGTGAAGATACTACATCTCTAGTGCCCTGTGGGTAAGTTATGCTACTGTTTCCTCGTTAGATTTTGTATGTATGTAAATTTGAATGTGAATTGCTACTTTTAACGTGGTTTTTTTGCATAAACTTGCAGTAATAACTTACCAAGCTTTGGCGATTTTGTCAATGTATCCTTCTTTGTATCCTTAATTGTGAAAGCACATTTATTTAAGCAAGCATTCCTTTGACTGGTTTCTTGTTGTTGTTGGTAGTGGAGTGGGTATTATTATTATTGTATTTTTTATTTTCCTCGGTAGAAAAAGCAATAAAATGGCAATTATGTTAACGACATTATAGTTTATTATGTATGATTTTTTTACTTCTCTCAATGGTTGTTTTACTTACACTTAAAAAAACTACAAGTTTGTATTGTGTGTATGGCTATTTGTGAGTGCTAGGAAAAATGAAAAGAGTTTGGATAATGCTTTACTTAGGATATTGATTCATTTAACTACTAGAGCAATTATATAGTTTATAATATCTAACAGGCATCTGAAATTTTATCTTCTCTTTTTGGGGATAAATGAACGCTTTATCGTTTTTTTGTGTCTAACAAAGGAGTGATTGGAGTTGGATCTGTCTGAACTTGAACTATTTTTTGTTTCAACAACTTCTCTGTTGTGTTCTCTCCCCATCACTTGTTTTTAGTTTAGAATATGGCAAGGTTGGTCGAGCTTGTCATTATTGAGCCTTTTATTTGTTGTGAGAAAATTTGTTGAATATTTTTGCATTATTATCAAAATGCCTTTGTCTCGGCTAATTTTTCATGCTTTGATTCCAGATAAGTTGAAAGCAATAGAATCTTTCACTTTCTTCCTGAATTCCCTCTTCCCTTTTTAGATACTTGCTGCTTTAGAGAGACAGACTCTTCAATGGGCTTCATAGGTTTCTTCACTGCTTAGAAGAGACCAACTATGATCACGTATCTGCGGTCAATGTTTGCGTATGTCCAGATATCAGAAGGTAATAATACAAAGAATGAGGGAAACAAATATGGCCACGAAGTCGATTTATATGCCAGTGTTGTTGTTTGCATCTTACTGTAAATGACAACTATCTCTGTTCTATCTGTTTACACAAGTTATTGTTGCATGCATAGAAGGCACCTCGGCCCTTGTTTTGCACTAGAACTGAGCGGCCTTATACATGTCAAAAGATGGATTCTGAATTTTATTTTCCCTATTTCTAATTTTAAGAACATCTTCGGTAATTTGATTCTATTTTTCCATTTATTGTTTGCTTTCAAACAATTCCGAATATGTTGGTTGCTTGGTACTCAAAGAATAAACAATGAAATGTTGCCTTCATCCCCTTTCCATTTCACGGGAAAATAGGGCCAGCACAGTAATTGATATTTTGTGCAAGGTTAGGCAAAATGACAAAGGAAAATAAACTTTCATCTTTTGCTGTCGCAGTTTCACCAATCTCTTATTATAATAATGGATTATCAGCATATTCTAGGAGGGACTCGATCTTGTATATTTCTACTTCCAAAAATATGAAATTTCACCTTTTTTATTGTTGCAAAAGTATTAATTGGAATATAAAACCTTGAAATGGGATTTATCTAGTCCAGATTTTATAAGGATGTGTTTTTTTAATATAGAAATATTATTATGAAACAAATGATCTGAAATATCTTATCTGAAATTTAAAAGGACTGTAGGCCAAGATGGATGGTGTACAAGAACAAATAGACCAAACGTCACCTTTTCAAGTTCAATACATGTAAAAGGTAATGTGTGTGTGAAATAACTCTTAATTCTTCAATCTGGAATGCGTTTTACAGTATATAGTTCAAAACTTGTATAGAGTAATATTCACAAGTCAACAACACATAGAAAAAGCTAGTAGGTCACGATCCTTGGTAGCAACATCCAAGATAGATTCCAGCGTGAAGATACCCAATCACCTTGGTAGTTCGACGTATGGAAATCAGAAACAGAAAAGGGAAAACAGAGATAGAAGCTAGCAAGAAGAGAATTGAGACTCACGTTCAATATGCCTCCTCTCCATCTTCACGCTTCATATTCACAAATTCCTTCTTTCATTTGGGCCTTGTAGATCTTCTCAGTATGTCCACTTTTGTAGGGCAGTTTCTTCCTGCACCCCTACATTTTTCTTCCTGCACCCCACAATGTAATGCAAAGACAATAATATCCCTACTATTTTTTAAAAACCCCAAAATACACAAAAAAACCCACACTACTCTTTCTTCTTCCGTCTTCTTCTAGACAATGCAATTCAGTAAGACAATGCAATTCAGTAATTTTACGGAATGGGAAATCCGCATTTATTTTTTTGCATTTTGGATTGGAAAATCCATAAATATTCTGAATTGATGAATCCGGTAATCTTTCGGATCCATCAATCCGTAAAAAAAATTAGACTTCCAGATTCAGAAATCCGGAAATCAACAAGTCGCTTTCGATACAAGGTGAAGGTCAGTTTTGGGATTTACAAAATTGTGGGGGTGCAGGAAGAAAAACGTAGGGGTGCAGGAAGAAGAAGCCCTTTTGTAGAGTTTGTTACGTCCTCCTGGCCATGTGTCCTTACTTTTGTTCGTTTCTCACAATGGAATATGCAGTATTTGTATCATAACTCCCCTCTTGAATTGGACCGTGTCCTCAAGGTCAAGTGCATGGGGTAACTGATTATGCTCTCCGTGCAAAAGTTCATCTAGTCACCTGTTGTGGATCTCCAACACATTTCTTTAAGAGTGAAATATGAAATGTGAAATATGGGATGAATCCGGTAGTCATTAATAGTTGTAACTTGTATGCCACCGGACCTATAAGTTCCAGTACTTTACACTCAACTTTTGATGTCTTTGTGAGGCCACAAATATTTGTCTATGGTTGGAGCTTGACAAAAACATAATATCCCTCAAATAGTTGCACCTCTTTTCGTTTGTCATCTTCATATGCTTTCATTCGTTGTTGTGAACGACTCAAATCATCCTTAAGCTGAACCATTAGAGTGTCACGCTCTTGTAACTATTGGCTTGTAGTAGGGTCATCCATTGGTGCAAGTGTATACTTTAAAATCTTTGGTGGATCACAACCAAACACATCATATGGAAAAGTAATATTATACCAATTAGCAGCCCACAACAGTAATTTGTTCCAATATTTAGGATTTTGTTGAGTGAAGCATCGAAGACACAATTCCAAACATTTATTTAGGAATTTTGATTCACCATCTGTTTATGGACGATAAGAAGAGTTCATAGGCAAAGTCGTGCCTTCATGTTTGAATAGGCGTCGTCAAAATTTACTAGTGAAAATTTGTCCCTATATGAGACTATAAAGTATAGTATGCCATGGATTTTGAGAATGTTTTGGGTTAAAACTTCAGCCACCATTTGTGTAGTGTGAGAGGTTGGTAGGGGTATGAAATAAGCAAATTTTGAAAGCATATCAATAACCACCATGATTACTGAGTACCCATGTGACAAGGGTACCTATGATGAAGTCTATAGCTATATCTTGCCAAATTTGGTTGGGAATTGGTAATGGTTGAAGAAATCATGTTGGTGGTTGAGTTACATATTTGGCTTGTAGACTTGTAGAACAGGAGTGAATATACTCCTCAACTTCATGATTGACGCCCTTCCAAAAAAAAATTGAGCTATGATACAAGCTAAAGTGCGTTGGATACCGACATGACCACCTATGGGTTACTTATATAACTCTTTGAGGAGCATTTGTTTAATATTGGAATTTACTGAAATTAATAACCTACCTTTCCAAAACCATAAACCTTCGTGCTTCACCAATGTTTGTGATCAACTATGGTTGTTGGAAAGTCATGCAAGGGACCATAATGTTCTTCACGTAATTGTTTGATAGGACAATGCATCAGTTGCTTGATTATCTTTACCTCTTATGCACTCAATTATAAAGTTAAACCCTAATGGCTTTGGAAGCATGCTTGCTGCTCTTGTGTTTGAATTATTTGGTCATTTTTTTAGACTTTGATGATCTGTTTTGATAAGAAATTTGTGACCGAATAAATAACGGTGACACTTGGCAACTGCTTTTATGATGGTATGCATATCTCTAGCATATGCATATTGACTCTGCATACGAGGTGACAATTTCTTGGAAAACAAATGCTATAGGATGATTATTTTAGGTCAGAACAACTCCAATCCCAATGGAATAGGAGATAATCTCCAATATAAATGGTTGGTCGAAATTTGGTAAAACCAACACATGTGCTTGTGTCAGTACCGATTTAAGATTGAAGAAAGCGGTTTCAGCTTGGTCAGATCACTAAAAGGCATATTTCTTTAATAAATCAGTAAATGGTGCAACAATTAATGCAAAATTCTTAATGAATCTGCAGTAATAGTTGGCTAGACTCAGGAAAACTCGAAATTGCTTCACTGATGTGGAGATTGCCATTGTTTGACTTGGACATCCTTGTTTGTAATCACGTGTCCCAGATCATAAATTTTGGTATGGCCAAGGTAACATTTTGAGAGTTTGGAAAATAAGGTCTGATGTTGCATCAATTGTTGAACCTACGAGAGATTATCAAAACACTACAAGAAAGAAATTGTTTATTTAGCTAAAAAAAAAAAACAAATGTCTTAGGTCGATACTAAATAGTGTCAAATAAGCTTACGTTATTCACAAAATTTAAATAAAATGTGAGAAAGCGTGAGTTATATCCATGCAAACTTAAAAAAAAATAAAAAAAAAAGTTGCGTGGGTGAAACGACCACTATTGAAAATATAAAAATAATAAAAAATTAAAAGTTTGAAGGTTTAGCCCACGCTAAACATTTTAAATTAAATTTAAATAAAGAATTAAATTCTGAAGGTGAAACCCACGCAA
>Ga0123342_1008032_pt1 | contig 13553 bp, 22 predicted proteins | sample Turbeawhitnodule_FD_89960 | JGI IMG/M metagenome (GOLD analysis project Ga0123342, IMG submission 89960) | Root nodule microbial communities of legume samples collected from Mexico - Turtle bean Mexico white nodule | ecosystem: Host-associated > Plants > Roots > Nodule | place: Mexico: Nepantla...
TACTACACAGAAATAACGCTCAAGTTGCCTCCAACCCAGATGGCGACACGTGTAGGGTTGGATGCGGTATGAGAATGACGCTCGAGTTACCCTAGCTCAGATGATGACACGTGTAGGGCTGGGCGCTACCTGCTATCCCAGCCCAGATGGCGACACGCGCAGGGCTGGATGCGAGCCACGCGTCCAAAAGCATCGGCCTGGAGAGAGAAAAAAACTAGCTACAAAGGTAAACTTAACAGATTTTACAGAGGTACGTTTTCATTACGGCTCATTACTAGGGTTGTGTGCCCTTAGTACGGTTCTACAGAGCATATTTTCTCTCAGTTTTTGGGTGTTCTTGTTACTAACTTGAGCGTCGGAGCGCCACCGGCCGCAGAGGCGCCACCTTGTGTTTTCAGGTCCTCAGAGAGGCTTTCTGTGGTGTGGACTTGAAGGGCTTTCTGTGGTGTGGACTTGAAGGGCATGTGGAGTCAAGCTGGTGAGGAGGTTCGTGACGAGGCAACGCTCTAGCGCTAAGTCAACCGGCAGGATCAAAAAGTAATTCTAAATTTGTTACCATAGTGGGTCGAGTGTTCATATGTAAATTCCTTCATTGTGGTTATTACGGGTTGCATGTACATCATCAACTACATCGTCATCTTTATTCATTATCATTGGTGTGAATTAATGAAAGTCACCATTTTCAATATCATCAATAACCTCCCCTTGTTTTTTCCCGTGTAAAACGACATACCAATGTTCTGACGTAGGATCTTTGATGTAGAAAACCTAAGATGCTTGTTGAACCATTATAAATTTCTAATCTCGATAACCTATCTTTCGAAAGTCCACTAATGTGAATCCCGATTCGTCAATTTTAACCCCACTCTTATTGTCAACCCATTTACACTTGAAAACTTAGTATAGTCAACCTCCTATATCTTTTCTATAATACCATAGTATGTCATTGATCCAACTACAAGATTTGTATCTTTTGAAGTGGAAAAATGCATTGACTCAACTTCAAGAGTAACACCACAATTTTGAATTGTACCCTTTTAATCCATAGACTTTGTGTAAAATATACAATTGTTCACTTCGTAACCTGTACAAGAAATGACATCAAACTTCAATCCAACAACCAACCAGGTCAAGGTCTTCGTTGCAGTTGAAGCTTTTAACATCTCGTCTTTAAACCAAGGCATGAAAGTTCTATTTTGTTCAATCAATACCCATTTCTCTGATTGTCTTGGGTTATTTTCCTTCATAATGGCTTTATGAGCATCTATGTAAGGTATAACCTCATCTGTATTATTCAATATATACAAATGTGCTTGCAAGACTTCTGATCGAGATTTTCTTACCACATGTACACCACGTAAACATTTACTTGTAGAACGCCTGTGGTGGCATGAGTGGAAAACCTATTGGATTTGTTTTTGACATGTACTCTGAACAAAATTCAATACTTTCTTCAGTTATGTACCTTTCAATCATTGAAGCTTTTGGATGATAATGATTTTTGACATACCCTTTCAAATTTTTCATATACCGCTCAACAGGATACATCCATCTTAAGTACATTGGTCCACACAATCTAACCTCTCTTAATAAATGCACAACAAGATGAACCATAATGTCAAAAAAAGATGGAGGAAAAAACATCTCCAATTCATACAAGATAACAACATTTTCTTCTTCAAGTTCATCTAATTTTAACGGATCAATGACTTTACAACAAATGGAAGAGAAGAATGAGCACAAACAGGTTATGGTATGTCTAACATTTTTTGGTAAGATCCCAAATAGCTATCGGCAACAACTGTTGCATCAAGATGTGACAATCATGAGACTTCAACCCAATTAACTTCAAATCTTGCATTAACACTAGGCTTTTCACATCTGAGTAATGTCATTGTGGCACTTTCACACCCTTTAGACATTGACAAAAACTTATTTTTTCATCTTTTGACATGATGTAACAGGTTGAGGGCAAATATGTACTTTTACCCATTTGTATCAGTGCCAACTTACCTCGTATGTTCATCTCAATCAAATCTAAATGAGCATTTAAACCATCCTTCGTCTTCCCGTTAATGTTAAAAAGTGTACCAATTAAACTATCACACACATTCTTCTCAACATGTATTACATCTATACAATGTCTGACTTCTAACTTCGACTAGTACGAAAGATCAATGAAGATTGATTTTTTCTTCCATATGTTTGTTACAGATGACTTATTTTTCAACTTACCAAAGGTGTAGTCTATGTTATTTACCTTTTCGTAAACCTCAACACCAGTTAATAGAGTTTGTGGACTACCAGTCTCTTGATGTCCATTAAAGGATTTTTTTTCAACCTCCGGTAAGGATGATGACTTCTAAGAAAGCTCTGATGCCGAAGATATACAATCTTCCTTCCATGTTTCAATTGTTGAGAAGCGGTGTCTTCTTCACATATTGGACATGCTTTATGACCCTAACACTATGCCCTGATAAGTACCATTTGCCGGAAAGTCATTGATGGTGCAAAATAACATGGCATGCATCTTGAAAGTTTCATTAGCAAATTCATCAAATACTTTCAACACTTTAATCCCACATTAACTTCATATCTTCAATTAGGAGACTTAGATAAAAATCTATGTCATTTCCTGACTGCCTTGGATCGAATATCATCATAGAAAACATCATGTATTTTCACTTCATACACAATCCAGGAGGTAAGTTGTAAATAACTAGTAAAACAGGCCATGAACTATGATTCGTACTCATATTACCAGATGGAATCATTCCGTCTGTAGCTAAACCAAGTTGGATATTTCTTGATTCTTTACCAAACTTTGAAAACTCGTCATCAAATTTATTCCATTGAATAGAATCAATTGTATGTCGGTACATGACATCACCTTTCCTCTCATCTGCATGCCATCTAAGATTCTTAGCATTATTTGGGTTTGCAAACAAATGCTTCATCTTTGGAATGATAGAAAGATACCATATAACCTTTATTGGGGGTCCATGCTTTTCTATCTCTTCAATAGTATCATCATCTTTTTGTTTCAACATATAACGTGATAACCCACTCCTCAGACAACTTTTCAACAATTCAAATTTATACTCCATACCCATTGGAAAAAGAATATTTTTGGTCTCATAATTATGATTAGGTAGAGTATTTCCCCCTGGAAGCATATCTTTCAACAACTGAAGCAATTTCATGAAGCTTTTATCATTCCATCCATTTATTGCCTTTAAATTCATCGATCTTAACACCGCCGAAAATCGTATGAATTTAGTTGATCCACGATACAATGGAGTCTCTGCATCGCTTGACATACTTCCATATCCATGCGCTTCTTCAAAAGACTCAGCTCCCACATCATGAATCATGTCCTTCATGTTGAAGATGGATGTGGCTCCTTCAAGTCAATGTGTTTGATGTAGCAAAGTGTGTGCCTTGCTTTGAAGTTTGTAATTTTTTTCTTGGGTAGTCTTGTATATAGGTTAGAGTGTGTTTAAGGTAGGCTTTGCATCGTGACCCACCTCTTAACCCTTATCAAGGTGATAAGATCAAGCACAACGTTTTCTAAATGTTTTTCTCATGTTTTTCCCAAAATATGATTTATTGCACAGAAAATGAATTTGTTGTTTCTCAAATGAATAGATTCTTTTTTAACTGGTGCCTTTTTTTTAAAAAAGTTTTTTATAACTTTGTTTTTTGCACCAAGTAACTTGGCTCAGCCTTTTTATCCTATCAAAACAACTGAGTTGCAACAGTTTAAAAATCTCTCTTTGTCTTTTTGAAAATAAATCTATTGATTATAATTCCAATCGTTCTTTTTATAACAGCTTTTTAAACTGTTTTTGAAAATCTGTTATAAATCATTTCCTTTATAAAGAGAGTCATATCTCACTAAAATAAGTGTTGAGAAAACGATTTTGCAACAGAGATTAAGTGTTTTCAGAGGATTCAAAAGAATTTGCACATGTTCTTGAAAGAGTTTTTCACAAGAAAAAGGTGTGCTTGTTCTTGTTTGTCCTAAGCTTGGTAGGAGGTGTTGTCACTGGTTTTTGCAATATGTTCTACTGGTCTTTTCTGGATTCTGCATTCTCCTTCCAAGTGTATTCAATTTCATCTTTCTCATCTTTGTAATAGTGGTTGTAAGACACTTCTTGATAGTGTTTCTTGAAGTATTGGGTGTGCTGAAATAGTGTTTTTCAGCTAGGTATGCCATGTTCTTGTAGGGTTCAAGAACATTAGGTTGTGTAATTATATTGTACTATTTTTTAGTTGATTTCACCTTGGGAGACTGGATGTAGCTCATTTGAGTGAACCAGTATAATCTTGTGTGTTCAATCTCTCTTAATCTTTGCACTCAATTTACTGTTTTGTGTGTTGATCTGACTGAAAATAAACCTGTTCAATTAAAATTGAATATGTTCTTTCTGGGTTTGTTCTTACTGTTCTTGTTTTATGGAAAACCAATCTGAATATCTTGGTGAAATCTGAGTGACTAATTTGAGGACAATTAAAGCACATTGTTTTGTAAAAATCAAGTCTATCAATTGACACGGTTCGTTCAAGCGTGTGGTTTTAATATTCACAAATTGTCTCTTGATTCAACGATCTGTTTTTCATTTGTGCTCATTAATGTGATACATTGCTTGCTTTTAAATACTCTTAACATCTGAAAATCATATAATTGAAATGTTGTATTGATGAAGTAACCTGAAATATAAATTTGTTCTTTCCAAAATAAATCTATTCTTTTACTCTGTTTAGTGAAAGTCCTGAATCTGTTTGAAAATTTTAAAAGCTTAATTCACCCCTCCTCTTGAACTTAGACACTAATAAACCCACCACTTCAATCGATCATCATGTACTTGATGAAGACCTGAGAGATAGAGCATCCATTGACCAAGCCCAACCCTCCAGAAGGATAATCAGGAGCATGACACAGGATCCAGGGCTAGGTGAGGACCCACCACTAGCTAGTGCTTCAGAGCCCATCATTCCTCAAAGAATCACCAGGAGTAGAGCCCAAGCCATGGGAGCTGAGCACCAGCTAGTCTCTTTGTTTTTAGAGTAGGGTCCATTTAGCATAATAGGGGGTGTATTTATCATTTTAGCTTATGTCTAGGCCATTAGGGTTACAATGTAGCCCTAGCTTCTAGAAGCTAGGACTAAGGGGCAACATTGACCTAGGTCAAACCCCTAGGTCGCCCCTCTCAAGTGCGTTTTATGCCCCTCCCCCATCTTGCCCACCAAGGCACCCATTCCTATAAATAGGGTGTCTTACCTCATGTATTTACACTTGATTTGGAATATAGTAAAGAAACTTGGTAGAAAGGCTAACTTGCACTACATAAACAACTATATGCTCATATGGGTATATTGTTCCATCATATTGACCAATTAAAAGGATTTTCCATGTCAGAGGGAACATCGTTTTCGTGATTCCATCGACGAAATGGTGACAGTAAGATTCACTAATGGGATCGAGGTTTTGTATTGAGACATCATTTTCGGATGACTTTCTTCTTCTAATGCTCTTGTGACTTTAGTTAGTGGGGCAGAACCATTCATTATTGACTAGGAGCTTCCTTTTACTCAGTTCCATACTCTTCGTTATCCTATGCTTGGAGTGTGTGGGACAATCAAGAGGTTCTTTTTCAACAATCTAATGTTTCTCATGTTATTAGTGTAATATGTTTGCTTTTGAATGGATGTGGATAAATCCAAAATGATGGTGTACTTGCACAATATTTCCAAAGTTAAATTAGTCAATGCCTATTAATGAATAATAAATATTATTCAATGTTCTTCAAACTTGTAATATGTTAAAGTTTCATCACTTTTAGGCAAAAGTTTCCCACCTGGCTTCATCTATGCTACATCATCCTCATCATACCAGCATGAGGGAGAGAACGAAGAATGGAAGGTGGAGGGAGGAGCAGTGGAGGAAACCTGAGTCACACAAAAAAAATTCATCGACGTACAAATGCTCTACGTATTTTTTTCAAACTTCCCAGGCAGCAATGGTAAATATGACATGCTCAAAATTTTCCAGAGATGGGCTAAGGAGAAAGAGGTGTTTATATTAAGACATCTTAATAGGTGGGGAAGAAGATTTGGTTTTGTGAGGTTTTTTGCATTGGAAAATGAGTTTAGGTTGGAGAAGGAGTTGAATCAAAATATACATTAGCAATAAGAAACTATATGTTAACCTACCAAAATACAGGAGATTTGGGCTTACACAACAAGTTGGGGTGTCATATGAGGATGAAATGGGTAGGAAACAATATAACCGTGAACCTGGGAAGCCCAAGCGTAAGGAGGTATGGAGAGAAATAAAAGGGAAGAAAGTTTGAATGGTTCATAATGTGAAACAATCATATGCTGATGTAGTTAGGAAAACTTCACAAATCAGTGGAAAGGTCCTATCATCGAGACTACATCAAAAGTTCTTCCATGGATGTTTAACAGTATAGTTGGATGGATGTCTCCAAATTTTAACTTTGATTCTCTATGTGAAGAGTTTGTTAAAGGGGATGAGTATGGTTAAAGTGAGATATATGGAAGACAATCTTGTTCTTTTAACACCTAAGGAAGGAGAGCGAATGGAAGATATTATTAAGTTAAACAATGAATGGTTTGTGAGCGTTTTTGAAGATAAAGAGCCTTGGTCTGAATCATGCGTGTCAAAGGTGGTTGGAGATGTGTCAGCTTTGGTAGCCATTGATGAAGCTACAATGACGTGGGAGAACCTTGAGTATGCTCATATCCAGGTACATGTGTTGAAGTCTTGTAAAGTAGGGGCATCGATTAATGGCCAAATATATAACAGTTGAGGAGGAATGCAGACAAGGGGGAAGAGTGTGCAATTGTCCTGTTAATCACTTTGGTTATTTCGACAGCATCTCGTCAACGAAATCCTTTATTGAGAAAACCAACTTTTTGACAAAAGCTTTTGGTGAGGGTGGTGAGAATGCCGACGATGTTATTCGGCGAGATGAGGAGTCCAAGGAGGAAGGGAAAACCCGATTACCGCTAGAGAAAAATTGGAAGTATTTGGAGGAGTATGCTCAGAGTGAAAGGGCGTGTCAGAAGAAAGGCGGATCTTCTTTCTCAAATAAGGCAATGCGTGAACAGGTGTTGTCTGATGATGGGGCATCCTGTCACAGTAGGTCAATACAGCTTGTACACTTATTCAAAAACTCTAAGGTTAACCTAACTGAAGGTGTGCACTTGTTTAAAGCAATTACAGCTAGGCCCGAAATAAGTGAGGTTCAGTTTAGTAGCACTGGAGACCAAAACAAAAAAACAGAGACACCGAGCCCAAAGAACCAGAGAGTTAGGGGCAGTGAGGAGGAGGGTCATTAAAGGGATATGTTAGCTGTAATGTCGCCATTGGCGTCAGGAAGATTGAAGTCGGCAATGGTATTTTTCGGTAATAACTCTAGAGGGGCGAGATCGTCGTCATAAACTGAAAGTACTCAACCCAGTGACGCAAATCGAAGTGGCATTATTGGAGGCAGTGCATCGTCTACAGCTAAGGACCCCCAATCCAGTGACAATTATAACCGCGGTGAAGAGAGTTGTGGGGGTTTTTAAGGTTGGAGAGGAGGAGTATTACCAATGTTGAGGAAGACGCAATTGTGGAAGACGGTTACAAAACGTTGGTGAGAGTCAGAAGGTTGTGTCATCTTTGGGCGCTGGGAACAAAAAAATGTTTGCCCGCGATGGAGGTCCAAGGGAGGTTTAGGGTCCCTTCACTATGGGATCAGTTCTTCATCCATGTTAAGTCGTTGTTCCAATGCTGAGTCTAATAGTGACATTATCCAGTGTAATAATCGGCTTAGGTTCGAAGAGAATGTTGTTGAATCTGCTCGTATTTGGGATTTGGGTTAACAATTGGGTATGAAATGTTCAGGGGATGAGGAGGATGTAATAGGAGAATTGAAGTGTTTGGAGGTAAGGGATAACGAAGTAAAGAAGTTGTTTGAGGAGGGTATCATTAAAGTTGTATTATGATAATTGTTAATCTGAATATCAGGGGCCTGGGAGGGGGTACTAAAGCAACCTATTTGAAACATATTGTAGCTAAGGAGGGTGCGAAATTTGTATGTTTGCAAGAGACAAAAACTTCTTCTTTCTCAGATAATAGATGTTTCTCGTTGTGGGGGGACAGTAATATTGGATGGATTCATAAAGAATGAGTGAATGGGGCAGATAGTATTTTATCTGTGTGGCACAAAGATAAATTCCATCACGACAATCATGTTGTAGGAAGTGGTTTCACTGCATTTGTTGGTCAGTACCTTAAATCAAATAGTATGAGCGTTGTGGTTAATGTATATGCAGCGTGAAACTTTACAAGGTTGCTTTATGGGAAGCTTTGACAATTTTCAAGAGTACATATCAAATCATGGTAGGGTGCTTTTGTGGTGACTTTAATATAGCTAGAAGGGAAGATGAAAGGAAAGGAATCAGAGGCAGCTCTAGCCAGAAGAAGGAGATTAGTGGCTTTAATTGTTTTATTGAAAAAAATTATCTGGTGGACATACCAATTGTAGGCAAAAAATAAACTTGGTACAAATCAAACGAAACAACTAAAAGTAGTCTGGATAGAATTCTTGTTTCCGAATAGTGGCTCCAAATTTGGCCATCATACAAGCAGTATGTGCAACCGAGGGTAGTGTAAGACCATTGTTCTCTAGTGGCAAAGTCTTGGGTCAAAGACTGGGGTCCTAAACCTTTCAGGACTATAGATGTGTGGTTCATGGAGCTTGGCTTCAAGGAGTTTGTGAAGGAGAAATGGAGTTCTTACAATGTGCAGGGTAATAGTATATCTAAACTCAAAGATAAATTGAAGTTACTGAAGGAAGACCTTAAAGAATGGAATATAAATGTGTTTGGGTGTCTAGAATCTAATCAGAAGCGAATTTTTAAGGAAATTGAGGATTTTGATGTTAAGGATGACAATGATGATCTATAGGAGAATGGTAGGATGAGAATAATGGAATTGTTTACTCAACTCAGGCTGGTTGATAAAAAGTTGGATTCCCTTTCCAGGCAAAAAGCTAGAGCAAACTGGTTCAAGTTTGGGGATACTAATTCTAAATTCTTTCATTTTGTAATCAGGTGGAGAAGACTTAAAAATGAGGTTAGAGGTGTTGAGGTTGATAACCAATGGTGTGAGGAACCTGAAGTAGTTCGTAGGGAAGCTAAGATTTTGTTCGAACAGAGGTTCATGGCTACATAAGAATACGGTGTGTCTCTTGGTTCAGTGGAGTTTAAATCTCTTCCTGTGGAGGTCAGGTTAAGAATGGTTTCTAATTTCAAAGAGGAAGAGGTGAAAGAAGTTGTTTGGCAGTGCGAAGGATCGAAGAGTCCAAGCTCGGACGAGTTCAACTTTAACTTCATCAGGAACTGTTGGAATTATCTTAAAACTGACATTATGGAAGTTGTGCACCTTTTCCAAGAAACTGGGAGTTTGTCGAAAGGGTGCAATGCCTCTTTTATTGCCTTAGTACCTAAAGTGAAAGACCCTTCTTCACTCGATCAATTCAAACCTATTTCCCTTGTAGGAATTTTTTATAAGATTATTACTAAGGTGTTAGCGTGCCACATGAAGGAAGTTCTCTCTTTGGTTATTGATGAAAGTTATTCTGCCTTCCTGAGGGACAGAGGAATGTTAGATAGCGTCCTTATGGAAAATGAGGTGGTTGAGGAAGTTAGGAGGAATCGGAGGAGTGGGTTATGTTTCAAGGTGCACTATGAGAAGGCATATGATTCGGTCAGGTGGAACTTCCTCCTTGATTTGTTACATAGGTTGGGATTCCATAACAAATGGATAAAGTGGGTTAGAGGATGCCTGAAATTGTCTTTTGTGTCAGTTTTGATTAATGGAAGTTCCACAGAGGAATTTAAACCTTCTAAGGGCTGAGATAGGAAGATCCCTGGCCCCGTTTCTGTTTCTTATGGTAGTCAAAGGTTTGACCAAGCTAGTGAGACAAGCTTCAAAAAAAAATTTGCTCAAGGGTGTAAAGGTGGGGAGGAATGAAATCGAATGTTGTATGTTATAATTTGTTGATGATACTTTATTCATGTGTGAAGACTCCTTTTCCAACATTTTCACTATTAAAGCGATTCTAAGATGCTTCGAACTTGTTTCTAGTCTGAAAATAAGCTTCCATAAATCAAAGTTGGCAGGTGTAAGTGTCGATAGTTTTCCCTGGAAACCTATGTGAAAACTTTAAATTGCAATACTATGCGGATTCCTTTTAAGTACTTGGGGCTAGAAGTAGGAGGTAACCCAAGGAAGAAACAATTCTGGGAGCTTGTTGTGAACAAAATAAATGCCAGACTTAGTACTTGGAAGTGGAGATTTTTGTCCATGGAAGAAAGAATTTGCTTAATCAAATCGGTTTTCATCGCCATTCCACTTTTCTACTTGTCTTTCTTTAAAGCTCCGGTATCGGTCTATAATAGAATCACTAGTATACAAAGGAGATTCCTTTGGGCATGGGGCACATATAACAGGGCTATATTTTGGGTAAGATGGGAGAATATATGTAAACCCTTTGAAGAAGGTGGGTTGGGGATTAAAGATATTAGAAAATTCTACTGTCACTCTTGGCGAAATTGAAATGGAGGCTGATGAGTGATGAGAAAGGGAAGTGGAAAGATATTCTTGAGTCTAAATATGGTTCGGAATCAGGAAGAAGCCAAGTTCGTTCGTATTATCAATCTTGGTGGTGAAGAGATTTATCTAAGGTTTACGAGGAGGGTGAGGATGAAGGATGGTTCCAAAAAACTTTAGTTTGGAAAGTTGGTTTTGGGGACATAGTCATATTTTGGGAGGATGCTTGGGTTGACAACAATAATCTCAAGGCTTTGTATCCTAGACTGTATTCTTTGTCTTTGAATCAAGGGATGACGGTGGATGGGTCGGTTATTGGGAGAATTCTGGATGACAATGGCGGTTAAACTAGAGGAGGGATAGGTTTGAATGGGAATCAGTGTTGGAGGAAGAATTGTTTACAATCTTGAACAGGGACGTCTTTTACAAGGAATCCAAGGATCATCTTGTATGGGGAAGGGATTCCAAAAGGGTATTTTTTGTGAAATCAGCTTATGTTGGTCAAGTCAATGGCTCAGTGAATGGAGATTTTAGTCTTCTATGGAAGGCAAAGGCTTTGCCTAAAGCTTTGATCATTGCTCGGAGAATCTTTCTGGACATAATACCAACTAGTTATAACCTTATCAGGCGAGGAGTGGTTGTGAACTCTTCTTTATGTGTATTATGTAGTAAGTCAGAAGAATTCACCCAACATCTTTTTCTAGATTGTGTATATGCATAACGTGTTTGGTCTCTATGGTTTAGATGGGTAGGCATTCTGGGAGTTCAACACAAGGTTCTGAGTAGTCACTTTGAGAACTTTCATTTAATTTATATGTCTGAAAAGTAGAATTAGGTGTGGAAAAGAATGTGGACGGTGATAATACGATGTATTTGGGAGCACAGGAATAATGTGGTGTGAACTGTTTTTTACTGGATTACGTTTGTTTACTAATGTTGATGCAGGGGAGGACCAGTTTTGTGATTTGTCTTGTGTTGTGTGTCCTGTTTTGTAATGTGTTTTGTAAGTGGGATTTATACATGTATGAAATAGATATATTGTCCAATGGAGGTATTGGCACGGCAATGTTCAGCTTTGGTGTGTTTATGGCATCACAATCGTGAATCATAGTATGTGGGCCAAGAATGACAATGGAGGCAATAGGATTGTAAGTTGTTGCTGGTCCTGTTTTGATGACAGTGGCTTATGTCCTGTTGGAATTGTTCACGGTGTTTTTTGCCAAAGAATATTGTATTCTTTTAGCCATTTCAAGCACAGAGTTGGATGTAGGATTTAGGTGGTTATGGGGCAGATTTGTTTATACTCTTTCCACTCCAGTTTTGGGTCTGAAAAGGTGTAGATTTTGGTGTTAGAAGCTTAGGGTCTGAAAACCTTAGAATGTTTAATTCTCTTTTAAGTCTAAAGAGTCTTATAATTTGTGGTTTTTTATACAGGTTTAGATATACATAAAATATTTCTTTTTATTTATTTTATTTGTTGATAAAAAAAATATTAAATTATTTATAAAATCTTACGAGGACCTAGATTAAAGTAGTCAATTAATCCTAATGAGTGAATATTATTTGATTAGTCAAATTATTTGTATAATTATATTTATTTATTTAATTCTAAATAGTCGTCATTTCATGAAATCAAGTAGTATTTCGTTTTGTGAATGAAGACTCATCTGTCTACAGGTACCTCGCTCCTCTCCCCATCCAGCCATCTTCATGCCCATAATATAATTTCAAATAGGATAGTAAGACAAATGTTGACAACGAATGCCTTTGGGCTTGTTCTAACAATAAATGCATTTCCTCATTCAAGGCTATTAATTAAAAAAAACATAAAATTTACTTACAATATATTATATGTGCTCTTCTACTTAAACAACTCTCACCATACATGATTGTAAGTATCAACTTCTCTATTGCCGATAAAAAAAAAATACCAACTTGCATTTTTTTTATTATTATTATTATTCATTATTATCATGAGTAATATTATAATAAAGAATATATTCTTTGAAACGAAGTACTGATGAAACCGAGGCATATTTATATTATAAGCTTAAAAGCTTAGTTTTACATTTTAATAAGTCAGTCATACTTATATATTATCGCCAAGGTAATTTTTTTTGAATGGAAACAATTAAGTTTTACATTACAAGTTTGTTTTGAAGCTCAAATATAATTTTGCCAGACTTGAGTGTTTAATAGTAATGTATAGATAATGATATATTGACAACTTTATTTTTTACACAATCACATTATTATTTTAATATTTTTTATATTATTTAATTACAAATTTATTTTTTATTATATATATTTATATCTAAATTAATCACATCAAATATTATATACATATAAAAAAAAAAAAAAAAGTATAATTTCTCTTTTCAAAAGACACTTTTCCTGTAGGACAGAAAAAATATCATAAATTTCATAAAAGTTATAATAATAAGAGTAAATATCATAAACATTGTAAATCCATTTCTTCACAAGTAAAAGTATTAAATCCAGTACAAGTTTATTCTATTTATTTTGTTTTTGCTAAATAGGAAAGCAGAAAATTACAATTTCTTCTGATATACACACCGTAGCACTGCCTATGGATAAACCTCAATAAGGGATCTAAAACCAAAAATGGGAAACAATTTGTAGTCTTTGAATCCTGCTTCAGTGAAGAGTGTTTTCCATTCTTCTTCAGTTCGCTCTTTTCCATTAATAGCCAACATTGTCATATCCAAACTCAGTTTTGTTTGAGTCACGTCTTTGTTATCAAGCTTTTCATTTATCACTGTTTCTATGACAATCACCTTTCCTCTGTTGCCTTTGCTTGAAATAGTTTCTCTACAGTTTTTCAGAATCTTTACGCAATTTTCGTCATCCCAATCATGTAGAACCCACTGCAAAGAAAGTAAAAGAAAAAAAAAAAAAAAAA
>Ga0123342_1008033_pt1 | contig 13547 bp, 4 predicted proteins | sample Turbeawhitnodule_FD_89960 | JGI IMG/M metagenome (GOLD analysis project Ga0123342, IMG submission 89960) | Root nodule microbial communities of legume samples collected from Mexico - Turtle bean Mexico white nodule | ecosystem: Host-associated > Plants > Roots > Nodule | place: Mexico: Nepantla...
TCCCGACAAAACTTGTTGTTTTAGAAAAATTGGAAACCCTCTCTCCCCTAAGGGCCGTCTGAGTAAAAAAACTAACGCCCCCCCCCCCCCCCCCCCCATTTGTGCTAAAAGACACCCTACTCTACTGAAATTACAAATAGTGAAACCAAATGATGCTCAACACCCAAAGTTTGTGTTCTGCTCCTAGTGATTCTCTGAGGTATGGTAGGTGCTGAGGTCATGGTTGGAGAAACTCTAGGTCTTGGGTCATGCTCCTAGTCGTCCTCCTCAAGGTTGGGCCTGGTCAGTAGGCGCCCTCTCTCCTAGGTCTTCATTAATTATTTTTTTCTCACTCCTTATGAAAACATGTCAAATACATAAGAAGGGAAAGTTGAATTTTGTATTCAAATTTTTTAAGAACTTTTCACAAATCTTCATCTAATAGACACAAACAAGGAGTTTAATGTTATTTCTCTTGAGATATGGGTTTAACAAAGCTCATTAGACAGAACTTCAACATGACATACACATTGTCAAAAATTTATTTTAAAATCATATTTTCACAATGACATACACATGGAATATAAAATGATAAGAGATAATTATACACATTATTTTTCTATTGGTTTGTCTATAACACACAAACTATGTCTAGTTCTTGATCAATAAGATCAGGTTTTCACTAACATATACTATCAATACAAGATACAAGTATTATTTAGATCCAACAACTTCGGTAAATTACAAGTATTCTTCGGACTTATGGTTAAATTACAAGTATTATTCGAACATAATCGTTTTTGGCTATGCAAAAAATATTATTTGGAATACAATCACTCCTAGCTAAACACAAATATTGTTTTGACCAAGCCACTCCTGGCTAAGATAATTTGTTTACACAAAGGTTGCGATATAAAAGATCACAGGGTTTTGCTCACTAAAAGAGATAAATGTCGTAAGATAGATTAAAGATTGATAATACTCTTCTAATTAGCTATGAACACAAACAATATTCTTCCTCACACATAAAAGGCTTAAGATTGCTTGAAAGTGTTAAGAACAAATTTTGTAAGCATTCCCAACATCATCAACCTTTCTTCTTCACTGAGATCTTATTTATATAGAGCTAAGAAGAAAAGAGTACTTGCAAATCCTTTTAGAGTTATTGTGAGCTTAACAAGCCTTTCATCGTCTTCACCTATCTTCTGCCCATGTTCAAGTACATAAATATATTAAATGCTCTTCAAGCAACATTAAATGTGTATTGCTTCTTTACGCAACTTCTCTAATACAAGCCATATCTTATTAGGCCTACGCAAGTAACTTATTTCCTCTTTAGCAAAAAAACATGGGGTCTGACATAGCTAGTTAACTCCACAACACTAGACATTTCACCTTTTAAGAAAAGTTATTTGCATAGAGTAACTTTAAGCACATTCTTTAGAGGATCATGATGTGGACAATTCGTTGTGAGATCCTCTTAAGATGGAAGAAACAAACATTCCCTCCTCCACTTGATGGTTCTTCTTTCATCTTTCTCACTAATGTAGCAAACACTTTTTTTAACGATTAGAATAATAGGCTTTTTATGTTAGTTCTAGAACTGACATAGATACATGTGAAATAAAAAGTCTAAATTTTCTAGGATGGTTGTACAATCATTATAAAAAGTTCATTTTCTATATTAATTCTAAAATAGCCATGATAAAAAAAATGTTAAAATGTGTCATACATATTTTTCATGCTATTTTTTATGACCATAAAATTTTCTTATAAAAGTGTACTTTCTAGGACAAATGAAGTTTTAACTGTCATATAATGTTTTACTTTCTATAATAAGTTTAGCCTTAACTGTTGTAGAAATTTTTTTTCCTAAATTTTGTGATACATTTGTTTCCTAATTGCATAACATAAATGATGGGAGATGCCCAAGCTCAGACCCAAGTTCAGGACCAACAACTAGGTCCATGGCAAAGGGGATTCAAGAAGATTGTGACTGCTACTAATGATAGAGAAACTTTTCTCTACATGTTCAAAGAGTAGAGCCCAAACCATGAGAGTTGAGCATCAATTAGTTTCTTTATTTGTAATTTCAGTAGAGTATGGTACATTTAGCATAATAGGGGGTGTATTTATCATTTTGGCTTGTGCCTAGGCCCTTTACAGTAGGAATGTAGCCCTACATTCTAGAAACCTAGCCAAGGGGCGGCATTGACCTAGGTCAACACCCTAAGTCGCCCCTCTCATGTATCTTTCTACCCTTGCACCTATATATACGGGTGTTTGACTCATGTTTTTGTAAGATCAATTTTATGAGTAAAATGCTGCCAAATATTGTAAGCTACTACTCCCTTGTCTAGTCTGTCTAGGTTAGACACTTTGATCTTCATCTTTACCTTTCTCCAAGTGATATGACTCAACCAATCACTTTTCATATCTTTCATGCAGCTACAAGGAACTCATAGCTCTATATGAGCTCTCCTTGATCCATCACATCCATTGCTTCCGCCACCCAAATCTCCAAGAAGAACAACCGGTCATGAAGTGCAAACCCATCAATATACACTACAAAAAAAATCTAATTTATCTACGGAAGAAATCCGTAGGTAAATCAACATTACCTACGGATTACCCAAAAAAAAATCGTATGTAATGTGGGCGTCGGTAATTATTAAATATTACTAGTATTATTAAATATTATTAGTATTATTAAATATTATTAAATATTATTAGTATTATTAAATATTATTAGTATTATTAAATATTATTAATATTATTAAATATTATAAATATTATTAAATATTATTAATATTATAAATATTATTAAATATTATTAAATATTTATTAATATTATTAATATTATAAATATTATAAATAGTGTTAATATTATTAATATTATAAATAATGTTAATTTTATATATATTTCTATTAATAGTATTTATATTATTAATGTTATTATTAGTGATATTATTAATTTTTTTATATTACTAATATCATTAATATTATTATTAATATTATTGATATTATTAATATAATACTAATTATATTATTTAAATTATTATATTAATATTATTAATTTTATAATATTAATAATATGTATAAATTAGTTATGATTATTATTATTTATGTATATGAATTATGATTTTATAATTCTTCATATTATATTAATATTTTTAATATTATGTATATAATTATTATGATAATAGTTGGTAGGTAATAGAAATCCGTGGGTGATAGTTCGTATGTAATCGAAATTCGTGAATAATAGTTGGTAGGTAATAGAGATCCGTATGTAAAAGTTGGTAAATAATAAGATACGTGGGTAATAGTTGGTAGGTAATACTGAATTTACCTATGGATTCAAAATCTGTGGGTAATGTCCGTAGATAATGTTGTTCGTAGGTAATATCTGTAGGTAATGCTGAATTTACCTACGGACTCAGATCCGTGGATAAAAATTCGTAAATAATACTGATTTTTTTTAGTGATAGGTTTCATAATAAACACAATTATCAAGTAAAGATTTCCAAATAAAATCTTAATAATTTAGAACATAAATAACTGTAAACTTTACTAAAAGATAACATACAAAATTGTTAACTTTAAAAAGTTGTTAGTGATAACATAACATGATCATTTAAAAAAATAGAAACCGGCAACTTTTTTTATTTTGTTTAATACGCAAACTTTTCAAGAAATTTTATTTCTTTCACATAGTTTTGTTTTAAAACTTGCAACTTCTCTTTCTTTTTTATTTATTTGTAAATATTAAAAAAATAATTAAGTAAAAATTAAGGGTGCAATAAAATTGGCAGAAATTTTGTGCCGAAATTTTTGGCAAGAAAATTGACAAAATAAATTTACAAATTATAATAATAATTTTTTTAGTCTTTAAAGTAGTAAAATTTTATTTCTATTTAATGATTTTTTTTTATGGTAACAAAACATATTTAAGTTATTTTTAAATTAATAAAATTAATCTTCTAACTTAGAAAATATAGGTTCCCCATAATTTATGGGACCTTAAGATAATATTATATGCATCTCTTATGAATATATAATACAAGTATCAATAGTAGTTACACCATGCACGATTCTTTTCTTGTAGGTTTGATTGACCCTAATATACTTTTTCTTATCCTCATTCTTTTCTTGAAAATAAACACTAAAAGTGCAACGTGTTTTCACATCCTATTCTTTTCTTGAAAAGCAATAGAATATTTCATATAAGATAGACACAATTCATTTTAAACTATCCTAACAAAGAGATCATAATTATTTGGTCAGATGCTTTCTTGTGTGGATAATCAGTCCCTTCTATGGTGAAACGAATCATTTACTGTACTATATATGGTTAGGTAGAAGCATTATAAAAGCATGCTCTATGTAATAAGCCATTGCAAACAAAAGATACATTTACATTTGATATTCACTTGTGGGATAGGGATATGTCTGAGTCAGGTTCAAATAGTAGTAACGTGCAGCAAGGGATGCAGAAGCAGAAGCAGAATCCATTTGAATTCAGTCACGACAAAATCCTGGATGATGTTTACAGAACACATTTTCATTGTCTTGAAAAGTGTGATGTTGCATCTCTTCACACAGTTGCCTCAAATGTTCTCAACCAGTCCATGGATATCACGCATAAGGTCATTGCTAAGGTAACAACATTCTTCCTAAAGCTACTTTCTAATCACATACACAACCTTTTTATCAACCCTTTCTATGTAAAAATGGAATCCGTTAATTCCAATTTAATGAGTTTTACATTTATTCACCTATTAGACTATTGCTTAAAATAGTCTTCTTTTATTTGTCTTAATTTATATAAATGTTATCAAATATAATGCCGGAATAAAATGGGTGTGCTTATTTTCAGAACAATGATTTACCGTGTTTGCTTAACTTGCAATAATTTGGCATGAATTCTTCCAATGTAATACCATCTTTATTTTTATTTTTAATAGCTCCGATCTAGTTAGAAATAATTGAGTTACTAATATTAATATATATATATATATATTATAGATATTATCTGTTTTGGAGTTGGAAGTTTAGTGACAATTTTATTTTTAAAAGAAACCTAAGAATGTTAAGGGGTGAAGAAATATTAATTAAATTTTTCTTGATATCAAATTCTAAGCAATATGAAATACCACTAGACATACCAAAACAAGCCCCCTATTTGAGGTCTAAGGAGAACGAATGTTCGTCTTCAGAACCACTTTTCCATTTGTCATAGTCGAGGACGAAGGAAACGAGGGTTCATCTTTAAAACCATGTTTTCATGGGCTAATGGAACGAGGATTCGTCTTTGAAACCTCTTTTCGATTAATCCCACTAACGGCGTCAATGTTCCAACCTCAAGTCCGTTGAGATGACATCACTGGGGTCAATCACCACATCCAAGGTATTATCCGCTTTGTAGCTTGAAGTTCCGTCATAGTTTTGTTAATGTTTCGACCTCAAGTCCATTAAGATGACATGACTAGGCTCAATCATCACATCTGAGATATTGTACGCTTTTAAACTCAAAACTCCATCATTTTGTCCTTAAAAAGCTCCTCAGAAGGTTAAAGGAGGAAGGTGTATTAAATTGTCTTCGGTCTTGAATTCTAAGCGACATGAAACATAACGTAATAAGTTCCCTATTTGAGGGCTAAGGGAATGAGGGCTCGTCTTTCGAACCATATTTCCATCCCCACAGACGATGTCAATGTTCTGACCTCAAGTTCGTAAAGATGGGCATATTAAGATTAATCACTGCATTCAAAATATTAATGTTTTGACCTTAAGTTCGTTAAGATGACATCATTAGGATCAATCATCGCATCTGAGGTATTGTCCGCTTTGGAGTTTGAAATTTCATCACGGTTTTGTTCTTAAAAGATGTCTCAAAGGGTTAAGGGAGGAAGGTGTGTATTTAAATTGCCCTTGACCTTGACTCCTAAGCGATGTAGATCTATTAGACGTGCTGGAACAAGCTCTCCAATCGAGGTCAATGAGGGTTTGTCTTCAAAAGCATTTTTCCATTCCCCCTAGTTGAGGGTTAAGGGAACAATAGTTCGTCTTTAGAATCACTTTTTAATTTTCTTGAAGAATGAAAATTCATTTTTGAAACATTTTTCCAATTCCCACAAACAACACTAATGTTATAACCTCAAGTTCGTTAATATTACATCACTAGAGTCAATCGCTACCACAAAGATATTGTTGCTTTAGAACTCGAAGTTTCGTGACAATTGTCCTTAAAAAAAAAAAAAGATAAGTTCAATTGTTTTTAATCTTAATTTCTAAGCAATTTAAAATTATTATTATTGAAACGTATCAAAACAATATGTATTTTTTCATTTACAATACTAAAATTTAACCATTCTAAAACTGCATTGATTTATATCTATCTAAAAATATGCAAAACTTGGACAATATTAAAAAACTCTTTCAAAGTTTAATTACTTTTTATAATAAGCAAGCGTATATTAATTCTAGTAAATTAGTATTATAATACACTTTGTATTAGTCGAAAAGTATAAAATTTTTATCATATAGATAGTAAGGTACTAAACCTGTATAAAATTGTAGAAAAGTAAAAAATATAAATAAAAAATATCTTTATTTCTCTTTCAGTATTAATATATTATTGGGCATGAAGAAGAAAAAATTCATGATAGAGATAATAACATGACATTACAGATTTTTTTTACCTCAGAAAGATTGACATGATATATTTTAGAGAAAAACAAAGACTAATATTTATGTTGAAATTCTACGTGATGAGAATATTTATGCAAATGGATGCAAACCTTTTCATAAGCCAGTTTTATGGGATTGAATTAGACTTAAAGTTGTTTGTAATATGATATAATTTCTCTAAAAAAAAGTATTTTATTTATATTTAGAAATGAAGTTGTCTTTAAAGTATATGATTATGTGAACAGGGTGAGCAACTCATGGATAGGTTCAGAGAAGACACGACCACCATAACTTCTCAACAACTTGCTGCCAAACTCAAGCGAATTGCATATCTGGTGATATGAATATCTATATTTGTATACATTCATACTCTTAAAACAAGAAATAAAAAAATTAAATAATAAAAGAAAAAATGTAAAAAAAATCATTAAATAGATTAATTTTATAGAAAAAATAATTAATTACTATATTAATTAAAATAACTATTATTTTAGATACTAAAATAATTATTAATATTTAAAATTGTTTTAAATTTTAAAAATAAATTTTAAATTTGTATCTAATTATTTATCAAAATTTTAATTACAAACTTTAGAATCTAATTAGTTATTAGTTAAAAATTTAGTAGTTAATTAGATTTTAATTTAAAAATTATTTATTAATATAAAAACTACTTTAAAAGCTAATAATTTTTTAATTTTTAAAAAAATATCTAATTTAGTTAATATAATAATTAATTATTATTTTTTAAAATTAATTTTATTTAATATTTTGTTATAGTGGTACATTAATTATTAATTGTAGTTGGAAATCGAAATAAAGTTAATTTACTGGATTAAAAAAATTATAATATATTTTTAAATTTAATTTTACCATATATTTTAATTTGTTTTATATGAATTATTAAGTCAAATGGAATTTCAATTATTAAGTAAAAATTCCTTATTATTAACTTGTATGATATATTTAGGATATTTAATTGGTACAATATGAAAACTAAAAGTATACAACAAAAAAGCAATTAAACCTTTGATATCCTTGTAAAATTTATCTGGTAGAATTAATGAGTTTGTAATTAGATTTTATTAAGTTTTGTGAATGAAAACCTAAAGAAAGTTGTTGGAGATGTAGATGATATGCACACCTCGTGGTGAATATCCAGTGCATTGCACAACCATGTTGATTCTGGAGCAGCTGAAACATTATTCTTGGGATGCAAAAGTGCTGATAGTTGAAGCAGCTTTTGCCCTAGAATATGGAAAATTCTTGTACCTTCTTCCTCTTATAGCACCATGCCAGCAGTTTGAAAGTTCATTTGCAGATTTGCATGGACTTCTAATGGTTCCACAGAACACAAAGCAGCTCATTGACTTCAACAGTGTGGTGAAGAAGGTGATGAAAGTGGTTGAATGCATCACTCAGTGGAAGAAACTTAATAGTGAAGGGCATGACCTAAGGGATGTTCCTACATTGCCTGAAACTCTGCAAGAGATCCCTGTTCTTGTGTACTGGACAATCTTTACCTTTGTCACTTGCACTGGTGAAATCAATCACTTCATTGATAACAAGTAAGCTACACATTTTTACAGAATTATTAATTAGAGAAACATGCTACACAATTTTATTATTAATAAGTTAAATATTATGCTATAAACTAAAAATTATTTATATTTAAAATAATTTTATTATTAAAAAAATTATAAAATAATTTCTAAATTGGTATAAAATATAAGTTTCAAAATTTTTGTTACTAACTATCTTATATTTTTAAATTAGTGACTAATTTATAATTTAGAGTAATTAATAATTAAAATCTTGATAAAAATGGTATATACCAATTTAGAATCTATTTTATAAACTTTTATAACTAATAACAACTACTTTACAGATCAATATTTTTTAATTATAAAATATTATTTAATTTGGTTAATAATAATTATTTTTTATTTATAAATTAGTTATTATTTTATTATTTTCTTGAAGTGATAGTTAACATTCCTATTAGTTTTATGTTCAACATTTTAATGTGATCCCACCTTTAAAATGGCACTTTTTTTTCTTAATTATAAGAAACAATATTTGTTTATAAGCTTACTCAGGCTAAATTTATTCTATAAGCTTAACTTACTATGAAGTTTTTTTTATTACATATTCTTTATAAACATAATATATGCATCTATTCACACAAAAAAAGGTATATGCATCTACCTACCACTTAATGCATTTAATACTAAAAGTGTCTTTGGAATAAAATTTGAATTTAACTTATTATAAACTAAAAAAATAAATTAATATTCTTATTTTTTTTATAAATGAATTATTTGTTTTTTATATAGAAGATCGGGGTAAGTAGACTGAAAATATAAACTTTATTGTTCTGTTCTAATATTTATCATTCAAATAATAGTTGGAACAAAATTTAATGATTTTACTTGTCCTATTTATTAATTGCAAGGTATCAAAGACATGAGTTATGGACAGATTTGGAGAATAAGCTTGACACCATTCTTGGAAAACTTAACGAACTTCTAAAAAAGTGTATCAACGAGATAGGTTAATCATGTGCTTCGTAACTCATTCCCTTTTTCTAATGCAATTTAAAAAGTAGTGAAGATGCTGAATTAAACAAGCAAATTATTAAATAAAAATTAATTTTATAGATAAAATAATTAGTTATTATATTAATTAAATTAGATATTATTTTAAAAATTAAAATACTATTTGTTTCTAAAATAATTTCTATTATTGATAAACAATTTTTTAAATTAATATCTAATTAACTATTAAATTTTAACTACAAATTATTTAGATTTTATAATTAATAACTAAAATATTAATTTAAAAACTATTTATTCATAATAGAAATTACTTTAAATATTAATAATTTTTTTTCTATAAAATAATATTTAATTTAATTAATATAATAGTTAATTATTTTTTATTTTATAGTAAAAATTCATTATTTGTTACAAAATGTTATGTGTGGTGATTGCAGAAAGAATAGAGGACTTTACCAGGCGTAAGAATATTGTGACTCATGGTAGAGATATTGTAAAGGTTTTGAAAGCACTCATCATTTGTGGAGATAACAGGGATTTAAGACAGAGTGTCTATTATGTTGGCCACACTGAAGAACAGGTACTCACTATTGCATTCCTTCAATGTTCTATCTTCTTAATAAGACACTTTTTTTTATCGATAATTTAAAAAATAAATAAATGAAAGTATTTGAGGGATATATACTTTCATTCTATTAAAAGAAAAGTATCACATCAGGTACTTAACCACTATTGTAAAGTAAAACTAATCAATATATAATTTGTTTTAGGAAATAAAAAGCAAAGACTAAAAATGGTTAAAATATATTCTTAGAATGTGTCTTGAATTTAACTATTCTCTATTACATGAAAATGTTGATTTAGCATTATTTTGTTAATTTTGTTTCTGAATCAAATATATTATCTATTAAGAAAAAAATAATACAATCTCTTAGTTGGTAGATTACTTTTTTTTAGTGTAAATTTGTTGGCTTAAAAAATAAGTTGGATTAAATTTAGTGGGTTCAATTCAAAATAAATTGGATTAGATTTTGTTTTTGTTCATACCTAATTCAACTTAATTTGATCTAATCCGGCTGGGTAATGTATGTGATTTTCAAAATAATAAATTATAGTTTTTTAATAAAAAAAATCTAAAAGGCCTTTAAGAAACATTTTAAAAATAAAAATTTTAACAAAGCAAAAAGTTTAAAAATTTGTGATCCTACTTAATTCAACCTTATCAAGAATGGATTGTGTTAGATTGAATCTATTAAAAGAATGTAGAAACTCAAGAGAATTTAACCTAAAACTGTTTTTTTAAGTGTCTTAGATAATGAGTTAAAATAATTCATCTTCTTTCAAATTTATTAATTATTCATTTTATAAAATAAGGTTTACATCGACTTATATATTATGAAATATCTTTATTTTTAATCGATGTAGAATTTTTAATAATATTTAATATTTAAATAAAGTATAATATTTAAACAAAGTATAGAAAACTTGTATACTATCCATATATTTGATATTCTAATGAAAGCCTTGGTGAGATTAATGTATCTAATCTTAACAGGTTAAAGTGGAAGAGTTTAAAAAGAAGTATGTTTTATTATTCATTTCGGGTCTTGAAAATATTAAAGAGGATATTAAAGTTTTAAACTCAATAAACGAGAAGTTGAAGGAATCAAGAGAAGTGGAAAACCATCGAAGTGAAGACTTCAAGATTTTGTGGATCCCTATTGTGGATGAATGGAATGAAGAACGTAGAAAAAAATTAGAAAATAATTTACGGGATACTAAGTTTGAATGGTACGTGGTTAAATATTTCAATTGTGAAACAAGCCTCAAGTTAATTAAAGAGGTGTTCAATTACGAGGGAAAACATATTATTCCATTAATAAATCCTCAAGGTAAGGTTGAAAACATTGATGCAAAGCAAATTATATCTCAGTGGGGCATCGATGGGTTTCCCTTTAGAACTTCTGATCAATGTCGACTTAGTCAACAATGGAAGTGGTTTTGGTCTGAAATCACCAAATTCAACCCGGCGATAGAGCACTTGGTAAGTACTATGTTCTTAAATTATTGCAATTCCTATTTCATATTCACCCTTTTTAAACATATATTACAATAATTTAATTTTAAAGACAAAAAATAATTAGTTATTATATTAACTAAATTAAATATTATTTTATAACTAAAATAATTTTTATTATTAATAAAATTTATAAACTAGTTTTTAAATTAGTATCTAATAATTAACTACTAAAGTTTTAGCCACCAATTTTAGAATATAAAGTAGTTGATAGCTAGAATATTGGTAGCTAATTAGATACTAATTTAGAAAATATTTATCAATAATAAAAACAATTTTAGATTTTTTTTTATCAGCAAATAATGAATAAAATAAAATGAGACACTTCAAGGGTGTCTCAACCCTTATACAAACCACCCAAAACAAGTTTCCTACCACCCACCAACACAGGATCCAAAAAACATTACACTACAAACCAACAATGATAAACCAGTTTAAGGTATAGGAACCCAACAAATACAGTTACATCATCCCACCAAGAGATCGCACTCTCAATGTAGGACATGCAACCAACAACTGAACAGGATCTTTGCCTGCAGACAGAGGTGCCAAACCAGGTGCCAAAACTCAACAAACCGATCCTACAAGGAGGATAAGTACGCCACAAACCACTAAATAGATCACACCCTTAGTACAGGACACAACATCCAACAACAACACAATGTCTTTGCAGCAGGCTGAGGAACACCAACAAACTCATACATAAACCAAAGAAAACCTTCCAAACCTGCAAGAATCAGTCATAGCCAAATAGATCTGCACACAATACAGACACCTTCCAAACCAATAATTTTTTTAGTCTATAAAATAATATCTAATTTAATCAATATAATAACTAATTATTTTTTATCTTTAAAATTATTTTCTGTTTAATAATTTTATTGTAGTGTCATATTTTCTCTCTGCAAATCTATAATGACATATATAATATGCAAAAAAATCAGAGTGAAGAAGAGGATTGTTATCTCTTCATCTATGGAGGCTCTGACACTAAGTGGGTGGAAGAATTCACTACAGCCATGGAGTCACTGAGGAAGGAGGTTGAGAACACAAACTTGGACTCAAACATCGTAATAGAATCATACCAACTAGATAGCAAAGTTGTTACACGCTTTTGGATTGCCATTGATAGCTTGCTTACAAGAAGGAAACAAGTGAAGGGTGGTGAAAGGGTGAAAGAGTTTGCAACAAATGAAACAATAAAGAGATTGTTGTTCCTCAAACAAGATCCTAAGGGGTGGGGGATTCTAAGTAAAGGGAAAAATGTGAGGCTTCTAGGTCATGGTGAGGCCATGTGTCGCACAGTCAAAGAATTTGAGACATGGCGTGACAAATTACATGAATTGAGCTTTGATGTGGCTTTCACAGATCACTACAAGGGAATCAAGGATAAAGATGGTTCTAAAAAATGTGAAGAAAATGTAATTTGTTATGGTCACCCAACGGATATAGTGGAACGTATAACATGCCCAAAAAAGGATTGTCGACGTCCAATGAAGGTAACTTCTGTTAATTACAAATGTTGTCATCAACAAGGACAATAAGGATAAATATTTCCTCATAAACCATTCTAGCTTCCATGCATGTTTGCTTCACCTTTGTGTACATAAACAATTGTAAATAATAATGATTTCCAACTTTTTTTTATATTTCTCATGTGAATTGATAAGAATAAAATAATTTGTTTGAAAAATAATTATTTCATCAGGTCGTAAAATTATTATAAAATAGAACAAATACAAATAAAAGAGAACAGAGATAAACAAAAAAAGTAAAAGAAAGGCAAAGGATATGAGAATAAATATCTTTCAAAACAAATAGTCTGAATATATACAAGCAGTCACTAGTGCAGAAAGGCAAAACGAATGCGACTATTCTACATTTATAAGGGTGGCTATATAGCCGCACTTGATCAACACGCATTATTAAATCGGAGATTTACAAGTGCGGCTATTTAGCCGCATTCGTAAATGCGATTTATAAATGTGGCTATGGGAAATAGCCGCATTCTTAATTAGTTATTTAAAAAAAATTAAAACCCTAAACCCTAAGGCAATAATAGCGGTGGCAGCAACAACAACAGAGCAAATACGACATAACAATAACTTAAACAACAGGCAATGAAGCAGTGGTGACCTTCGTCAATACAAGAAAACAAATAGATAAGAGAAACGAAAAAATATATATAAACCAATGGTGAAGAAGAAAGAGAACTCGAAACGAACTTACAATGGCACAAA
>Ga0123342_1008034_pt1 | contig 13546 bp, 4 predicted proteins | sample Turbeawhitnodule_FD_89960 | JGI IMG/M metagenome (GOLD analysis project Ga0123342, IMG submission 89960) | Root nodule microbial communities of legume samples collected from Mexico - Turtle bean Mexico white nodule | ecosystem: Host-associated > Plants > Roots > Nodule | place: Mexico: Nepantla...
TAGATATATTGATATATATATATATATTTATATATATATATATATATATATATATATATATATATATATATATATATATATATATATATATATATATATATATATATATATATATATATGTGTTTTAAAGCCTTGGGCCGGTGTTAAATAATTTGGTTGGTAAACCATCACTCCTCATGTTACTCTTACTTCATTTATGAATAATTATCGTTAACTAATTTCTTCTCATTCTTTTATCTGGACTTTTCTGGAGTCATTTCAGGCCCTGAACGTTTTCTCTTCAACACCCTTTGATTTTAAGTTCTATTTCTATATTTGATTTGATGTTTGCCGTAGCTAATTCAATTTTTAAAAGCAATCAATTATATGGCTGAATATTAATCGAATTTATTATCATGTGAAATAAAAGAAAATGAACATCCATAAGCTCAGGCTTGATTCTATTAATGTTGAACCTTGCATCGATCTAACTGGTTTCATTTCATACGCTCCATGTTTTGATTATCAAACAGCACAACGTTATGGGCCGAATAAGACAGTGAAGGATTTACAGTAGCCAGCTGTTCTGAGATCTAACCATCTTCATGCTGAAAATTTCAGAAACAGGTTTTCAACAATGTGTCGAGTGGAAAATTTCCATGTGCTCCACGTCCCAAAGGGTCCTTATAAAGAAAATAATTGACAGATTTGATTTTCCGTAGTACCATATGCTTGCCTTGTACTTTTTTGCAGGTTGCTTTGCTAGTATTCACACCATATTTAATGCATTTATGTTTAGGATTCCTCTGCAGTAATGCTTCATTTATGATGAAACACGATAAACACAATCAAAATAAATAAGTACCCACTATTCTTTCTTTATTTACTTTCAAAACAAATACATGCCATTACATGTTGTATTGCATGCAGATTCTTACCCTTTTTGTACTTTCTTGGGTTCTTTTAAAATTTTACCTTCTTTGATTTATTCAACACGTTCATTTTCAACAGGTACAACACCACTTTATTTCTTTTATTTTGGAATCCATGAAGTCTTATGTTCCTCATTTTATCATAAAAATAAAGTGACATTTTTCATCTCTTATATACCAACTGAAAATGAAAGCAACAGGCAAAATTAGAAGCTGTTTCTTTCAAAAAACTATTTTTTGTATTCAGTATATAGACAGTGTAGGCAACAAAAGGAGCACAAGCAAAGACCTTGGGATCCATAATGGGGCTATGGGTGTAGGAAAAATATTAATTTTTGATTGAAACAACTAACTCTATGGCGTCATTGTATTATGAAGGTGTATATGTTGGTCCAGTCCATGCAATGATGGAAGCTTAATTAATGAAATGGGTAGTGTTATCTGATACCAAATTGTGGATGGTACAATTGGTAGGTGAATTGTGCATGAATCATACATGTATGCCAGCTTGTTCATTTGGTGTCCTTTTATTTATAGTTGACCCTATCTTCTCTTCTCACTTCTAACACTTTTAGCCTTTGCCCATATACCCAAGGTGGAAATCACTTCCTAGGCTACCATCTTCTCATTTTCCAACAACCTTTTCCAGATCTAGGATTAAACTAATGCTGTAGTTTGGTCAAATCTCACTGTTCTTTGCTTTCATATACCTCATTACTACAAGCAAAAGCCATGGAACACATGCTGCCTGCAATATTAATCCGCAAACTAGATTTTTTAACAATTTGGTAAAATTTTACCTTTTAAAATGGATAAGTCGTATCAACATGACACAACTTCAATGTAAAAACACTACTTCATTGTGAAGAAGTCATGCCAAAGTAACACGATTTTAGTATATTTGAACAAAAGTCGTGCTAATGTAACATGATTTTAGTGTATTTGAATAGAAGTCATGTCATCTTAGTACGACTTTCAGTATAATCAAATTTATCAAAGTAATACGGCTTACCTATTTTAATAGTTTTTAAAAAATTTATCCATTTTAATAATTAAGTGATAAAATTGGACCAGTAAAAAAATCAACAAACTATTTACACCTACATAGGTTGATCACCTAACTATGTATTAATATATTGTTACAAAAACTATTATGATTAGTTTTTTTCTTCCATTTTAATTTGGTGAACATATATATAGCAAGCAGTTTACACATTTATGTAGCTGGGGATTTGCTTGGGCCAGTGGTTAATTATGGTCACAAATATACATCAGTGGAGAATTATTGAGGAACATATAATTGGTTCAACATTTATTTAATCCAACCACTGACATAGTGACATGTTTCTGCTTGTTTTAGCTGTAGGTGTTTGCAAAATCATATAACCTGCTCCTTAATTTGATATTTCGCCTACACCACGCATGCATGGTGTGCTACATAATTAAATCCATGTTACATTTTTCCCTTCATCGTGTCCCTTCCTTTCTGACGTTAACTCTAATTAATTAAAATTTTGAGTATGCATTACGTGGATACATAATCTGCTTAACCAATCATTAATTATCTTTCTCTTAATCCCCTTTTGTGTCACATGCATGTGTTCTGTTCCTCTCCCACACACAAAACCAAGTACAGTCACATAGACTTTGTAATAGTACTGCTGCAATTTACAATTAGCTTAATTAATACCAATAAATAGCAAGTAGCTAGCATCACATGTTGACTTCCACACGGCACTGAGAATGTGAAAAATTCAAAATACTTGCTCAGTAAGTTCTCACAATAAGGGTTGACCATGAAGTTCTGCAGTGAACACTTGTCAACTCCACTCTCAAACAAATGGGGCAAAAGTAGAAGAAGTTATGTATGGTATCTAAGTATGATGATGGTGAGTGATCTAGATCCTTATTTCTAGCTGTGACACACAGATCAGACCAAACAAGTCAAACATGTGTGTATGCACATCCATCTCAGGCACCTTCGTGGTTGGTTCCTCCTTCATTGAAAATTTTATTTAGTTTTTTATTTTCATTTTTGTAGTGAAGGTACCAAAACACATAAGAAAGAAAAGACCAAGTCACCGACTTGTCTCACAAGGATCATGGACCGACTATTCTTCCCAGATATGCTTTGCTGACTGCTACAATATGAAGGACCTTCAAAAAAAACCAGACAACAAGTAATGTTTTCCTTCATTTTAAATTTACACCCTCTTTTGGTTTCGACAATTCTAAGGTGACACCTCACGATTATTTATCTTATTAATGGATTAATTACCATAATTATCCTATTATATTATTGGTAATTACTTGATGGACATAATTACTCTTACCATAAATAATTAGGGTTTCTCCTTGGGTGTATTATAAATAGAGAGTACCAGACAACTAAAGAGACATCCTCATATTCTAACATCACACGGCCGAAACTCATTCTCTAAAGGGATTTTCGAGCCTCTCATCTCTTTGTCTCTCTACTCACATAATTTCATTCTAAGTGATACACCCTAAAGGGAAACCCGATCAAGATCATGTCTTCGTCCCTCAACCATACGATTACGAGTCTACCAGGTATTATTTAATTATTATTCTCGTTTCATTATATGATTGAGGAATCCTAATCCAACATAATGTAATTTAAAGACATGACATAGTTGTCACAGTTTTTATACATTTAAAAAGTATGTTTTAAACCTCAACTGTCACTTATATTTACACCAGATTATGCAAAATTATAATATATAAGTATTTATCACCTCATAGTTTTTAAATTGTTAATTATTATATTTTAGGTTTTGTTTTGGTAAGATAGTGTAGTGAATATTTGAGGGGTTGAAATGGTAGGTTGGTTAATGAATGGTGGAAAGTGTTAAAAGAAGTAGAGATTAGAAGGAATTGTTTGGTGAAAAGAATAAAGAAGGTGGACCAAGAAAAGAGAAGAGAAGAGAGATTATATATTATATAAGTTGTTAATTTATGTACTTTTTGTTGGACTGTGTTGAAAATTGACCCAAAGTTCTTGCTTCACAAGTACACACTTTAGGAGAAACAACGATGCATGAGTTTTGAAAAAATGGCTTCACTCATCACAAGTGTCGCCAAAATCATTAGTCAAAAATGGTGCTGCCAACAACTTCACAACAACACCATCTGGTTCCTCATTTACTTATTTCTGTACTCGCTATTCTCTATTGTAATTAAAAAAAAACTAAAAATAAGTATAACAATATATAACAAGGATTCATCTTTTTTATGTATAGAAATTATATTTTTGTTTTATTTTTATTTAGAATGGTTTTTAGTTGACAAATATCATTTTGTTATAGCAAAGGCCGGACACTATTAATAGTAACGTACAACAAAATAAGTTTATGCATTTACACTATAAGATAATTTGACATTATTATTTAATAATGTAATAAACTTATTGAATTACAATAATTAAATTAATTTACAACAATAATCTGTAATTAGATTATAATATGTAATTGTATCGTTCTAGTTTGTTTGAGTTCTAGGTATTTGATATTTTTTTGTAGGTATATCTAAAGATAGTTCACATCCGCATAAATATTATGATACCATTGAATTAATTAAGGACGGTTTTTCTTAACTCCTACTCATAATTAACTTATTTTTTTTAGCGGAATTATCAGAATGTGAATTGAACTTTACGAGAGAATTAGATATAAATGTTCTACCTATCTAACGAGACAATGTTAAATACAAATAGAAAAAAGAAAGAAAAGAGTGAGATAATTTTTTTGGCAAAATAAATAAAACCTTAAATCTTAAAGAACAAATATTATAATATTCATTTGTATACAAGTATTATTTAAAAAAATAAATAAATAACTTCTTAAAATTAGAACAAAAATACAATTAATAATTGCAATTTTTTCCATATTATCTCTTTTGAAATTGTATTGTGTTTCTGAAGTAAACATCAAAATATATTTAGTTTGAATTTTGTTTGGTAATATCCATTTACTAATGATATAAAAAAAATTCCATACTCTTATTTAATTATATATATATATATGAATGATAAGTTTGTTTTTATAATTTTTATGATATTTTTTACTGAGTAATGTATTATTTTAATTAAAATATTAATTAATTACCACATTAAATAATTTAACAAGAATAATACCATTTTTTCCCGTAGATCTTTTATTTTATTATTTATTTACTTTAAGAGGTTATATTTTCAATTCTTTCATACAAATCATTATGGAAACTTTATAAAAAATCATTTCCTTTTTTTTAAAAAAAAATTAGCCTAAACATAAAAATAAAAAAATCATATCCTCCCACATTCAGAATTTTAAAAACTAAAAATTTTCCTAACATCAAAGTTCACCAGTCACCGACGCTACTAAACTCACCAATCACTCTGAGCCGTTTGTTATATTAAGGCAGTGAAAAGACTTTTGAACCCCTCCATAATTAATTGTGTTGAATTCAGAAGAAAACCAAATATGAAATTAAAAAATATATATCATCTAGATGAATAAAAAATAAATAAAAAACACAGAAAAGGGAGAATTTTTCTCTTACTTTTAAGTGAATAAAAAGAATTAAATAACAAAATTTTCATCATAACAATTAATGAAATTTATTCATTTTTGTTATTTTTGTATTCACACATTTTTTTATCATTCTAGTCTTAATTTCTTTATGTTTTTTCTTAGTGTACCAAAATATTAATATTCTGACTAGAAAGTAATTGTATGTGAAGGTATATGCCTTACAGCTAAAGAACAATTATTTTCTTTGTTTATTAAGTTATTTTAACATAACTCAATAAAATGTAATTACTTAATAAAATTTAAGGTCAAAATTTATAAAATAATAGAAATTAAAATAAAATATTTCTATTGTTATAAAAAAATGTTGATAGACAACACCATAACTAATAATTAAAATAATTTGATTTAACTAAAAAATAAAACTTAAAAAAATAATTTCTTCATATTTAACCACTCTCTTTCCTATTGGGCTATAATTAATAAGATGAACAGAAATAATACTATATATATATATATATATAATATTTAATAAATATTTTTCTTGTAAATGTATAAGTTAAGTAAGTTATTTAAACATGTGAAATATAATGAGTTTGAAAATAATTTATTTTATACAATATTTTATAATTCTTTGAATATCAATCTATTTGTATGACTTATAATTTAGCAAGTAAAATGGTTTAAGCTTACAAAGTTTATAAAAATCCAAATATTATCACCTTGATTATTATTTTTTAATTATCTAAAATATAATTTAATAATATATATATTGTTCTTGCTTTAAATAGTAAAATATTATTCTCACAATAATTATGGTCAAAGTTAACTTTTCTCTTTTTAGATAATTCCAAAAATGTTATATATATACATATATATTTAATTACTTATAATCTTAATATTTATTTTTTATATTGAATAAATATCAAAATTGATGTATGAAATATAAGTGTACTGACTGATGAATCATTGATTAAAATTTTCATATAAGTTATTAAAAAATGTATCACATATAAGTGGTTCGATACTAACATAAACAAAAAAAGTCTCTATCTATTTATCAAATGTTAAATATTCATACACCATTTATATGTCAGCAAATAATTTTTTCAAAAATTATTTATATACAAATTTTAATTAAAGATCTGCAAGTGATCACACTCCTTTTTTTTTCTTAACCAATTTAAATATTTACATGTTAAATCACTTCTAATATGATGTACTTTTTCTATATGTACATACCTCTGGAAGATTGAGTTGTTTCAAGAATAATACTTGACAAGGAAAATTGCTCTCTTCCTCAATTATTTTTGATTATATTAATTTTAATAATTTTAATATTTTGAAATTACCCTATATCAAATTTTTTGATAAATTGAACATTTGACTTAGATAGTTACATATGACATCTATTCATACTTTAAAAACATACTATGTATTAAATTTAGTTTATTTAATAAAAAAATTAAGTCTTTTTTTCAATCATGAAATTATAGAAATTTAATTATGTACAGAGTTATATAATTTGAATTGAAAAAAATATATTTTTTAAATAAAGTTATCAATAACGTAATATTTAGTAAAATTTGATGTGTGTATATATATATATATATATATTAGTTTTCTTATTTTTAAAATTATAAATGCACTCTTTAATTTATATATTCATATAAACAAAATAATAAATTTAGAATTAACAAAATTTAAATTAAGTTTATTGTTATTTTTTTATTTGTAAAAAAAATATATAACGATATACTGCGTGTTCCAACCATATATAACAATAGACTCTATATTCACTTGTACTCTAACTCATTTGATTAATATTTTTAAAAAAATTGTAATTTGTTTTCAATACAAAGATATTAAGATCTTATTAATATTTTATTTAATTATTGAAGTAAATTTATTTTTTTTATGATCTTAATAAAACCCCAAACCTTGTGTTTTGATATAATGTGGAGGTTTTATAAGATTGTGATATTAAATATGATGTATATATGTAGTCTTAGATAAACATTTTATTTGTAATAGATGATGTGAGATTGTTTGTGCATGGTGTGGTTGTTGAGAATTGAGAGTGGGACCAATTAAAAGTGTGTTTTGTGAGATCTTGGAGAGGACACGTTTTCAAATTTTGATGATTTGTTAACAAAAAACAATTCATCCTTCTAAACCACTAGGTTGCCTCCATCTGCATCAACTACATACATAGATTAACCTATATTATACGTATATCATGCTTATACAACAAAGAAAACCCTCCACTTTCCCCTTATTTTTAGAGAATTTATTAAACATGCATAAATTCTATGTGATAAAGATAAAAGATTTATTATAAACCCAAAAATTTAGTGTTGATAGAATTTATACAATCCTATAAATATATTACATTTAAAATATTTTATTTAAATAGTTTCTATACACATTTTATATTTCTTCTAGTGTATGTAATTTATTTCGATGTGAAAAACATGATCATAAAAGTTAAATAGATAACACAAATAATATCCAGATTAGCACAATAAATGTATAATAATAAATGATAATTCTAAAAATCTCATCAACAATATCTAACATGAATAAAATATTATTCATATTTAACTAGATAACTTTTAAAATATTGCATTAAGTATTAATATCAACATCAACAAATAACATTTGTTCTATCTATACTTGTATATTTGATTATAAAGCGATATTTCATTTCAATCATTACCAAAAATCTAGATTTCTATAGGGTAGTTTCTGAAACTTATACAAAACTTGAAGTTAAAACTCATATTTTTATTAGATATTCACTATCTGATGTCTTCATATAAGTAATAAGGGTTGTCAATAGAGTCATAAATCTCATTATGCTTAAGTCAAGTAGTACTTGCAAAATATTAGCAATCATGTTTTTACTTCCTTAATGATAGTCAATTCATATGAATCATCCATTTGATTTAACATCAATAATTTACCTATGATATTAATATTAAATTAATACCATTGCTATTTTTCATCATTCTCATTCGCAATAAATTATTGCACATAAATTTTCATAAAACATCCTATCAAAATTTCATACAACTCATTTAATTTTAAGCATAACAAACATAAAGGATATGTTTTATGAATAAGTACCCCTGTGTGAAGTGTTCTTAGTTATCCTTCTAGATAAAAAATAATTATGTCAATATTTTTCTCACTCAAATGTCCAAAATGATGATTGAATGTCTACATCTGATTGCTTGAATATATTGTCATTGAAGCATTAATTATCTCAAATTCTTAGTGGTCAAACTCTTATAAAAGATAGCATCACTTAAATTTAACATCCTACATGTAACTAGATCAATATTCAAGCATAAAACTATAACAATCTTTAAATATATTTACAAATGTGAAATTTAATCTAATAAAAAAATTACAATAAATTATTTACTTGGATTCTTAGTGGTCAAACTCTTATAAAAAAGAGCATCACTTAAAACATCCTACATGTAACTAGTCAATATTCAAGCATAAAGCTATAACAATCTTTAAATATATTTACAAATTTGGAATTCAACCTAATAAAAAACTTAAAAAAATTCTATTAAATTATTTACTTGAAATATTATTTTTTTTCAAATTGAATAGGTTTCACAACTCTCATAATTAAGAAATAAAGGTCCTTAATACATCTCAAACCAAACATTAATAATAATCAATACAATTCAATAATTCATTCAACAATCAAACTTAGATATTTTCCACATAATGTCATTTTAGATCAATATCAATAATACACTTGTATCAATTTAAATATGGCCAATATGTAAACATAAACTTTTTAAATTCTTCAACTTCACCAATTAACATCTCAAATATTCTAAATCAAAACTCAATTGTCATACCTTAATAACAGCACAAAACTTAAAGGGTTTATTTATACCCATTTTATTCATCAAAACATCATTAAAAAAACATCCAATATTACACCAAGTTATTCCTAGGCATCCAATATATGAGATTTTCAATTTCAGTCATTAGCTTCAATTAACTTTCTTTAATTTGAGCTATTGCATCTTTCAAAACCACTGCTAAAAAAAAACTAGAGAGAAGTTATACATGTGAGGGAATCTAATTCACAAATCAACTACGTCACTACATACATAGATTAACCTAAATCCATATTTACTTATTAAATCCTACATCTAACCACAATCTAATCCATGCAAGAAAAAAAAAACTAAATATATATGAAAGAAGGGGAAATACGTAGTTAAATGAAAATTTTGACCAGATAGTCTTAACCTAGGTTTAATAGTATTCAAATAACAAAATCAAATATATACAAGAATGAACGATCTTCTAAATTTTTTAAAGATAATTTTAAAAAAACTAAGAAAAAATGAATTATAAAAATGCTATTTTTTATAAAATAAATAGTTAAATTTCTAATTTACATAATAAAAGAAGACATGCGTTTTTGTTAATATATAATATATAACAGTATATATATATATATATATATTCTTATTTTATTATTAAGTATATTTAAAATAACATTTTTGAATCAGCTAACTTTTTAACTCATGCAAGACAATATAAAGAAAAAGAGAGAAAGAAATCTACTAAAAAATAATTAAATACATTTTCAACTATTTGACATTTCACTAATAATAATAATGATATTTAAATTTTCATAAGGATGTAGCTGCCGCCAATATTAATGTTATTTATTAATGTTTTTGTTTTATTTATGTTCGACGTTACCATTCTGTCGTAGCTTACATCAAATCTTGAACCATTTCTAAAAAGGTTGTGACGGTTTTCTTCTCTCACCACATCATCTCATAAACCAAAATCGAAAAGGTGTCACACATTTCAAGACAAACAGCGTGCTTTTTGCAGAAGTACTTGTATCATATTAATATCATATTTTTTTTATAGTACTTGTATTAATTCAAACTAATAAATACGTTTTCGTTCTTTTATTATGGGTTGTTGAATTGGTGAATTAATTGAAAGAGTAAATAATAGAGTAAGGTAGTTACGAAGATAAAGAACGTAGAAAGGAAAATAAATCCAACAAACGTCAGAGAGAGTGAAACAAGAAAGGGTGTGGAGTTTGACTTTTGCGTGAGTTTTGGTGTTTGAAATTTTGGGAAGTTTGTTTGTTTCCACAGACACACGTACAAAAAACTCAGCCACATTTCAATCGCATTAGTTTCAGTCGGTGTTACTATGCTGACCCTTTCTTTTAGTTTCCGCGTTCCATCTTTTTTTATTCTTCTTTTCGCTTTCATTTCAGAGTTCACACCAGTGGCCACTCACCACTCAATCACCACAAAAAGGGACCAAAACATAACAAAAATGGACGACACTTTTCGGGCCAGCTCACATTATTTAATTCACAAACCATGCACTACAGCTGCATCTTCTACTTTCCTGCTCGAATCTTTATTTATCTATCTTTCTCAATTAATTTCTTCACTTCAAAACCACTGCTACTCATTCCATCTTATATCTACTTTCAAATTTTAAAATACGTGATAAGATACGTTTATGTGGGTTTTATAGTGTACATATTTAAGTTGTTTAATGTACTTCTGTAGACCAAATTTCATAACAAATATGTTTATAATGTGAGGTAAGAAGTAAAAATATACCAGTTGGTATATGGTAAAAAAATTAAAAAAAGTGATTATTTTCATTTTAAAATAGTGAATTTTTAGTCGTATTTGATGTATACTTAGTCAAATAGAAAAGACATCGACTATTTACCTATATTTTTAAATGTAGATTTATAAGGATAATTATGATAAATAGCAGTATTTTTATTTATTTTTTTTAAAAAAATTAAATTTTTAAATCCTAAACTTAAACATTAATAAAAAATTAAAAATTTAAAGCACCACCAACTTTGTGTGTGAAGGCAGTAACGACGCGACAACAGCGACAAAGCGGATACAACACAACAAAAACTCAAACAACAGGCAACGAAACTATGGTGACCTTCACCAATGCAAGAAGAAAGAGAGCTCGAAACGAACTTACAATAACACGAAGAAGACAATAAAGACTTGCAGAAAACGAAAGGAAGCACGAGAACATAAACATAAAAGAAAACAAAACGTCAAAGAAGAAAACATGTATGAAAGCGTAAGTGATGGGTTTCACTATTAGAGTAAAAGATGTTTTAAGAATACAACTATTAAGTAAAACCGCATTTTTAAACAAAATGTTTTGACTTAAGAATACGACTATTAAATAAAATCATATTCTTAAATAAAATCATATTCTTAAATAAAACGATTTATTTAAAAATATGATTGTTTTTAAATAAAAAAACTATTACAAATACTCACATTTTAAGATAATGTTATTTTTAAAAATATATTCGTATTTTAAATGTTGATCGTAAAAACACATTAAATAAAAACACATTAAATAAAATGTTTGGAAATGCAGAGACCCTATAACATAGAATACAATGTACGTAGTAGTATAGCAAAGATGATTTCCGCATCTAAGCAAAAACATAGAACACAGTGTAAAAGGAACAGCAGGAACCGGAGAAGAGATTTTGTGGTCTGGGAAACGGTACGGTGTTACAAGTTACGGTGGCAGCGCAGCGTGGCCCACTCTCATTCTGACACGTGCACATCCCTATACTCCTTCATTGTTCCATGCATGCAGATCTCAAATATTATGACAGTTGGAAGTGACAATGTTTTGTCCATCTATTATCACTCATAATTTCTTTCTCTCTCTCTTTTAAATTCCTATCTATTAATTAATATTTCTCACACTTTTCAATCAATTATGACTTAATCTATTTCAATAAAAGTGCTTTTTTTTTTCTATAAAGTTTGTTCTTAAAATATTCAGCGTTACTTTTTTAGAACAGACAATAGTACTGAAATGACTTACTGGAATAGCGTAGCTTTCCTTGGTTTGGGTTTGACCAACAGGTGTATTCAGGTTACAAAATTGTCCACTTTTAAAAATATAATAATTATTACTTATATATTTATTTTAGCAGCATTTATTTCTTAAATTAAGTTCTAAAAAAGGTTAAAGTGAGAATGGAAGGAATAGGAAGGTTCCTGATTTTGTTGAATGAAAAAATAGAACACGTGGTTGGTATAATTGTGATTCATAGTCTTTGTTGAATGTGAAATTGAAAGATCTTGTGGCTTGGCATAGATATAGTTGTAATTATTTAAAATAAGAAAAGAATGAGAAGAATAAATAAAATGACCGAAAGATGAAACAGAAACACGTAGATTCGTGTTTATGTTTCCTTAATTACCACCTAAAGCAGTCGTTTTCAATTTTCACAATAAAAAAATGATAAGAAAGAAGAGTTAGTTTAATTATATAATTATATATTATCTTCTCACCAACTTAATGTATACCTGTACATCACTTTCCGACACCGTACGTTTGCATACCCTATTATTATAATCTCTCTTTTATTTTTTATATCTCGTTTAGACTTTTAACACTAAGAAACTAAACAATTTGTTTCCAATTTTTTTAAGAACTCTTAATTATTATAATCTGTAAATGAAAAAAAACTCCAAAACATTATTTCTTATAAATAATAAAAAAAATAATGGTCGTGGTTTTTTTTATCATGATGGGGTTATTTTTTTTTTTTTTATCAAAATAGATTTTGTTTTAAAAAAATTACAAATTTAGACAAGTCGTGCCAATTTCATATGCACAAATCGTTCCAATTTGACACGATTCTGCCATGTCATACTAAAGTCGTGCCAACTTGACACGACTTCTGCCCTGTCATTCTGAAGTCGTGCCAACTTGGCACGAATCTACCACATCTTAATTTTTTATTTTTTAAAAATTTTATTGTTTATATATTGGGTAGTAAGTTATGTAATGTTAAAAATTAATTTGATACATAATTTTTTAAGAGCGTTAGTTTTAAGGAAAAAAATTGGATATATAATTAATTTTAAATTATTTAATTATTTCAAAATAATAACAAATTATTTATATTATTTGACTTATTTAAAATTTATATAATTATTTTTAAATTATTTAATTATTTCAAAATAATTACATTACTTATACCTTTTTATATTTTAATATAAATGACATTAAAAA
>Ga0123342_1008035_pt1 | contig 13541 bp, 7 predicted proteins | sample Turbeawhitnodule_FD_89960 | JGI IMG/M metagenome (GOLD analysis project Ga0123342, IMG submission 89960) | Root nodule microbial communities of legume samples collected from Mexico - Turtle bean Mexico white nodule | ecosystem: Host-associated > Plants > Roots > Nodule | place: Mexico: Nepantla...
GGTTGGTCTACTGGAGGTTCAGGTGTATTATGACGAGTAGGAGAAGAAGGTTGGTTTGATGGAGGTTCAGGTGCATTGTGACGAGTAGGAGAAAAAGGTTGGTTTGATGGAGGTTCAGGTGCACTGTGACGAGTAGGAGAAAAAGGTTGGTTTGATGGAGGTTCAGGTGCATTGTGACGAGTAGGAGAAAAAGGTTGGTTTGATGGAGGTTTAGGTGCATTGTGACGAGTAAGAGAAGAAGGTTGGTTTGATGGAGGTTCAGGTGCATTGTGATGAGTAAGAGAAGAAGGTTGGTTTGATGGAGGTTCAAGTGCATTGTGATGAGTAAGAGAAGAAGGTTGATCGAGTGAATGTTGGACAGGAGTGGGTAAGTCAATGTCATAGTGGGCAAAATACCTTGTAATGGAGGTGAGGATTATGTCTGGGACGGTTGGCAGAATGGGAAAACACTTTCATGGAAGATGACATCCCGACTTGTAAAAAAAATGTCTTCATCTATATCAAATAATTTGTATGCTTTTTTATTAAGAGGATAACCAATGAAGATGCACTGTCGAGCGCGCGAATCAAATTTTTGCTTAGGTGAAACAACAGTTGCATAACATAGGCGACCAAAAGTTTTTAAGTGAGAAAGTGAAGGTGGGCGATTATATAGCATCTCAAAAGGTGATTTAGTTTTTAGTAAAGGTGTTGGCAAACGATTAATGATATATGTGGCGGTTAAAACACATTGCTCCCAAAATTCTAATGGTAAATGGGACTGAAATAGGAGGGCCCATGTTGTATTTAAAATGTGTCTATGTTTGCATTCTACTACTCCATTTTGTTGAGGAGTGTACACACAAGTGCGTTGACATTCAATACCTTTTTTGAGAAAAAAAATTACGCATAGAAATAAATTCCAATCTGTTGTCAACGCGGATGGTTTTAATAGATGCCTAAAATTGATTTTGTGCAAAAGTAATGAATGATTATAAGAGATGTTGGGTTTCAGACTAGTGATTCATAAGAAATAACCAAGTACATCTAGTATAGTCATCGACTCTAGTGAGAAAAAAACGTTTTCCAAAATGAGTTGGGGTTTTATGAGGACCCCAAATGTTACAATGCAATAGATTAAATGGAGAATGAGATTTTATTGTGCTTAAAGGAAAAGGTAGCCTTATCTGTTTAGCTTTGGGACAAATACTACAATTATTATGAATGGGAATGAGATTTTTAGTGATAGGGATATGTAGTAAGGAAGATGCAAGTTGTAGACACGCTGGAGAAGGATGTATGAGGCACTTGTGCCATAAATCAGGGTCAGTAGTCGAAATTTGAGATGCGTGGGCTTGGTTTGGAAGAGGGGACATGTAGTATAAGCCTATGTGTTGTTTACCCGAGCCAATCATCCTCCCCGTAGCTAAGTCTTGCAAAACGCAACCATGTGTAGTAAAAACGACACAACAATTTAGTGAACTGTTTATCTTACTAACGAACATGAGATTTAAATTAAAAGAAGGAACACAAAGAACATCTTTGAGAGTGATATTGTCATTGAATTTAATTGTGCTCGTAGATGAGATGGGCGCAGTTGAGCCTGTGGACAGATTAACATTTGGAATAAATGATGATGAAGTGTGTGTGAAAAATTGTGAATCAGATGCAAAATGATTGGTTGCTCCGCTATCCAAAATCCATGGTTTTGTAAAAGCAGAATTCGTAGACGAGTTATGAGCAAACAGACCTGCAATGCTAACAAACGTGTCACTTTTACCGTTATTGTTGAGCGAGTAAATAGCCTTTGCCAATTGCTAAATTTGTTCGGCGGTAAAGCCTTGTACGAGGTTTCTATCGGACACGTTACTAGTGTCTTCTTTGCCAGGCATGATTTCTTACATACAAGTTTCTTATATGGTATCAGAGCCATTTCGAGCCTATCATAGCGAGTGTTTGTTGGACTTATCAGACCACCCGCTATCAGACCACCCATAACATATATCTCCACGCACGAGTTGGTAGTCTCGGCGTGAGGGGTTTGTGTTGGAGATCTCACATCGACTAGAGATTATGACATTTCATTGTATATAAGTGGGTGCAAACCTCATCTCATGAGTCGATTTTATGGGATTGAGTTATGCTTAAAGCCCGGTTCTAAACAAATCATAACAATAATAAAACTTTAAAACAATATTGCACGGTTCAAGATACTTGTTAGTTTCGTAATGATATTGATAATCAATTATATAATCTCTTTTTTAACTGATATGAGTGTATTAGATGATTTTGCCTTTTATCAAATTAAAATAATTTAATTATCTGATAAAATAATTAATCATATAATATCTAAGTAATCTATAATCCCTCAACTTTGAAAATTAGTTTTGCAAATTAAAAAGTAGCAATCATCCAAATGATAGTTCATTAAATTGATCTTAGTAATTAAGTTTTCATTGATATGAACATGGGAGTTAATATCTAATTACATATTTAATAAATATGAGTATATAATATATATGGGTCATACTTGCACAACTTATTCACAACGTTACTTGATTTTGACGAAAAAAGAAGTTGACTTTACTTAAGTTCAACTTATGAATAAAATAACACAACACATTTCGTAAAATTGGTAGATAGTGTTGGATAGTTTAAAGTATGTTAAAAGGGTTTAATTTCCAGTAGTGTACAGAGAGAAAAAAAAACTAGGATCCACGACTAGTTGAGACCAAAATTCAATTAATATAGAAGAATTAAAATTCATGCAAAATACTTGTATTTTTTTTAAATAATAAATAGCATACTTTTATTAAAAAATATATATTTTTTAGAGATCCAAAATGACAAAAAATCACTAATTTTTCCTGTTTTAAATAAAATTATTACAAACATTAATATTTTTGTAATCCTATTTTCTCTCTCAAAATTTCTTATTAATTTTAACCTAAAAGTAAAATAAATTATATCAGTAATAAATTTATTTTTTATGACAGTTATAATCAATTATTTTTAAAAAGTTGAAAAATAAAGAAGATAAATGTTTATTTTAGCAAACACTTGAACTCTAAAAATAAATTATGGTAATTTTTTTTGTAATATTTACGGAATATATAAAGCTTAACATGTATACTTAAAACTGGTGAAATTTATAATAACAAGACAAAATTCCACATAGAAAACACTATACTCTGGAAGATATTTTATTTACTTTGGTAATCCATCTTTTTCTATAAGGAACGAATTAGTTTTCAGCTGTCACCTAAAGAATAACTCTTTGTACTAAAAAAATGAATGACATCATAGTTGCTTCTAATAAAAAGAACATCTCAACATTTTAAGTTCACTGAACTATTTTTAAAACAACAATTACTATTTTTATTCATATATTTGGAGATTTTATGATGAAATTGATACATAGAATAGTTTTACAATTTAGAAGTAAGAAAATTAGCCTTTTTTTTATATAGGTGAAGTTTATGTTTTAGTTAGTAAACAAAATATAATTTAATCGATTTTATACCATCCTTAAACAACCTGGTTTATTAGTAAAGGAGACGCTTACAGTTTAATTAAACTGTACAACTTTAATCATATATCATGCATCAATCAAAGTCATCCAAATGGAATCACCGACATATTAAATAAATGATAGTCATATAATTATTTTAATTGCACTTGCATTTTATAATATAAAAATAAATGCATATATTAATGACTTAAATTCTTTAACCTTTTTAAAGAAATGAGAAAATTAAATTAAATTTTGTTGAAGTGTTAGTCTTAACAAGATTTAACATGCGTTTGATGATGTTTTACCACACCAATGCTTTGTAATTAAGTTGAATTAATGACACCTTGTTTTTTAGAATGATTTACGTGTTTGGTTTGCTATATATATATATATACATATATATATATATGTACATATATATATATATATATATACATATATATATATATACATATATATATATATATGTATGTATATAACGGTTGGGTTGGGTTTTGGTGGAGAAAACTGAAAAACAGATACATGGAGAGTAGCGTGTGAGGGAACAGAAGGCAAGAAAAAGAAATAGAACCAAACAACGCGAATGCCAACACAACTAATGATTGAGTGTTTTCCAACCATAGATTAGATATAGTTTTTCTCCAACCAATCATACACATTACTATCAAATTTGGTTCTGTAAAACTAAGATAACATTTCTTATCTCCACCTCTTCCGTAACAGGTATCAATCTCTCCGTTCACTTCTTTTTATTCAATCTAATTTAATTATCTTCTCCATCAACTGTTACTCTTGTTGCTGAATGTCACCTTGAAGTACAAGGAAATTTGAAAACTTCATGTTCCATTAAGAATATTCAGGAGGAAAGTATGCAATTTAGCTGTATCTGAAGCTTATCGAGCGTGAATTAAATCTATATTCTTTTTTGTGCTGAGATGATCAATGAATGTTTCCCTTTTGATTATAGGTGATTCATCTTGAGTAGTTAAATCTCAGACTATATTTTAGTTATCTTTTGACTTTTTTTTTTCCTTTTTAAATACTTTTATGATGCATGATGAAGAAAAACATGATACCAACTTAACTTGACGTTTGATGTTTTATTTGTCTGAATTTAGTGTAACATCTGAAGAGAGTGCATAAGTTGGGGTTGGATCTGGTGAGTTGATCAATGGATGATGGTGGAGGTTCGAAATTGAGTGGAATTAGGCAGATTGTGAGATTGAAGGAAATGTTTCAGAAGTGGCAAACGGTGACTCTGGGCTCAAAAGAGTCGAACCATGACTCTGATGTGGCTCGTCCTGGGGGCATTCCACCAATGATTAACAAAAGGCTAACGAATGTTCTGTATTGTGACTCTGATGAGGATAGCTGCTACAGTCCTCAACCACCACATGATGTTCCCAAAGGCTACTTAGCCGTCTATGTTGGGCCTGAGCTTCGGAGGTTTATCATCCCCACAAGCTACCTTAGCCACTCTTTGTTCAAGGTTTTGTTGGAAAAGGCTGCAGAGGAATTTGGGTTTGATCAGAGTGGTGGACTCACGATTCCATGTGAAATTGAGACCTTTAAATACCTCTTGAATTGCATGGAGAACCACGATGACAGCTCTGGTAACTTAATTGCATTATTTCATATATAGTCTCTTTCAAATGAATTCCAATTAGCATAGCATCAGTTTCATGTTAAACCTTCAAGATCACCCTAACCTGTTATTGTGTTTATGTTCATTTAGCATCTTATAATGGATCCAATTTATTCTTCTTTGTTTTCACCATGATCTCCTCACTGCTTATAATTGGAATTGGCGAGATCATGGTGAAGAGGGGACACAAGAGAGAGAGAGAATATTTGTCTTTTTTGTTTGTTCTTTTCACCTTTTCCAATAATAACAACAATTCTATACCATTTTACCACTCTTAGACAGGAACAAGAAAACAAGAAAAAAGCACGCACTAATTCAAAGGCATTCTGTCTATTTTAAGTTTCGCTAAAAGTGTAAAAAATGGTGTGCAATGTGGTATTAGTAACCCCTTCCTTTTTGACTAACTTTCAGACTCTTGGTGGAATTGCAGCTGGAAACACAGGAACTGTGGAAGAATAAATGATTGTTCTGATCTGTGTAGAAGGAGCGTCATGGTGCTGGTTGCAAGTGCAAGGGTGGTTTCTAGGCTTTCTTCCATTTTGGTTTGGATTTCTTACATGAAGAATTATATAACTCCCCAACTAGAAAGATTACTGATGGTTCATTTGTTTGTAGAACAGCTGTTAAAAATATATGTACTTTGCATCCAATGTTCCCCCAATACATGTACTTTGCCAACATATTCAAATAGAACATTTTTGACATTTAATGAACAATATATGAGTTTATATTGGGATCAAAGGTACTTGATTATGAGTTGTGAGATTCTCACGCATCATAATTATGTTCATGCACCTCTAATAAGGTCTCATTATGAGATGCTTAAGACTTTCATACACAGATTTTCATGCAGCAGAAGCTCTTTTCTTGTTTAAAAAGAATGTGATGATCGATCATGTGCTTCTGTAAGATAATCTTGAATGAAATCCGGGATTTGAGCTGTCCCAAGTTCCACTCGGACCATATGCGTATTTATTATTTAGTATGCCATAATTGAGGTGTTCTTGGTGACCTGAAAATAAAGCATGAGTTATTCTCTTTTTGTCATAGCATATGCGCACATGATTGATGGGAGACAGCATGAATGTGATTGCTAACAAGATCTGATATTTTTGTTTAATATTCCTTATTTCTATGTTTGTATTGATTACGTTGTTAAGGTGTCCTTGTTTTTCGGTCTCCAATGAACAAATATACATTGTCTTTTTTTTTTTTTTTCTTCTTCTTTTAGTTTTAATGGCATTACGGTTTTCGATGCTCATGAAATCGTGGTGGCCCCATCCCGGACTGCTTATGGATCTCAATGATTTTAAATTCTACCTTCATATAAATTTTAATTTTAATTTTATCTTTTAAAATTTATATTTTGAATTGTAATTTCTGAAATATATTATTTTAATTTTTTTTTATTTTTAAGCAGCTGAATACAATTTTTTTAATAGTAATAATATTAACATAAATTAAGAACATAAATATTTGTTATAAATATTCATAATATCTCATATATTAATGATTAAAAGTTATTATACACTATTTTTTTTATTTTTAAAATGTAAAACATATTTACATAAGAAAATTATCTAAGAATTATGTTTTTGTTGCATGCTTGATACAATATGTGAATGTCTGGTGTAAATGGCTCTCTCACCCGTAATATCACGGGCTAACTGTAATGTATTTTGGATTTTGTTCCATGTTAGAGTATATTCTAATAGATGTCCATAGTTGATCATGTGTTACAAGATGCAATGATCCTCTTTAATATACCCTATATTAATTGAAAAGACATAAGACACTTAAAATATTAAAACAAATAATTATGGTAAAATAATAATAAATACAAAATAAGATAAATTACTCACTAGACAAGCATGCTCCTATTATGCAATACAGGACATCGATCTTCGTTCGTTCTAGAAAGTAGGTACATGTGTGACACTAATATGAACCAGTGCATGTATCTAATTGCACATGCTGATGGGTGTGAAAGTAGTGTAACATTGGTAACAAGATGAGTATCAAAGTGTAACCATCAATCATCAATAACAACAAATGAACTTTCTTCAAATTACAAGAGAGGTCAAGGAATCGTTTGGTCATACCCAAACTATCACTATACACGCTCTAACAAATGGTAACGTGAACATGTCCCGATCTGGATATATCATGAGCACATGAATATCGCCTCAAATGACCTATTAGGATGATGATCATCATAAAAAGTCAAAATCACCCCAACATGGGTAACACAATCTATTTGGATGTGCACAACACCAATTGTGCATATATGGCATTTGGTCACGTAACGTAACTTCCAAGGTAGAGCCTCCTAATATGTGAAATTCATATCCCTCCTTCCATTACTGAAAAGTGTTCATGTTCCATCATGAATAAAATATTATTTATTTATTCAACTAAAAATAAATCTAAGTTGTTCAAATTATGTATATTATTTACTTGTAAAAGCGTGACATAAACTCTTAACTGTTTTGTCTGGGCAAAACATGCATCTCCTAGCTAGTCATACATGTGGGTGATTGTGACAAGTTCCATTGTGTACCCACCACACATACCTAGATCACTGAAAAAGCCAAATACAACACACTAACAAATATCACACTTTTATCAGCGAATATTGTACACACAACAAGATGTAATAAATAAGTCTTAGTTGTATATTTTCATCTCTACTGGATGATGCACTTCTCGTATACCTCACTTAACCAACTCAATTTGATGTGAGCATCACGACACTAATAAACTCTATTGTGGCATCACCAAACTCCACCCAAAGGAGCTCAACCAACAATGTTGACGTTGATGTGAAATGCAATGTCATATATGAACAAATTTGTCCCATTGTGGAGAGATGTAACAATGAAAGCACGTCATCCAATGTGATGATCATCTTACCAGTAGAGAGGTGGAAAGTGTTGGTGCATGGTGTCACATTTTCACAAAGGCTAAAACAAGACTCTTATCAATGGTCTCATAGCTAATGTTGCACAGTGACAACAAATCGATGTTAAGAATCACGACCTCGATTTGGGGATACATGATTCCATATTTACTTAACTTACGATGTGAGAGACCAACTTCAACTTTTCTTAATTCTCACCCTCCCAGATTCATAAGATTATGTGGTCAATGTAACATATCAGAAGGTTTGCCAACAGATCAATTGTTGCCCATTGTGTCCAATTACAACTGCTGGTAATACATCTATATAAGTTGCACTGACAACTTATTCGCTATCTCTTCTACGGATCGATGTTGTCGATCTCTATTTAGCTATGACTTGAGATGCTCCATCTTTAGTCTTAACCATATATCTGCCAAATTCCAAATAATTTCATTAGTAGTAAAACTTTCTAAAAAAAATACATTATGAAATACGTATTCAAAATATAAAAAAATAATCAAATAAATTTTAGATTATACAATTTAAAAAAAAAAGTCAATCAACCAGGATGGAGTAAAGCAATGCTAATGAGGACAAAGAAAAAAAAAATTAACTTATTCAATGGATTCGCTAGTGTAATGGACAATCGATTTTACACAAATTCTTCGTACACCCAATCTTTTAGATCCTGCATCCTACATAGTTTAAAGATTTTGAAAATATCCTTCATTCCAGAAATGGAAATCCAAAATAAGAAATAATACATTTTGAAAAAGTAAATATACAAAAGATTATTATGTTTTGAAAATAAAAATCAAAACCCAATTCTGAAAAAAAAAATCCGTAATGAAAAAATTCATTATAAAAAAAAATCTAAAAACATATTTGAAAAAAAAGATCGAAATGTATTTTTATATGTACCATTCTATTTAGAGAATTTTCGTTTTTAAATACTAAAATTGAGAACACTTATATGGTGCAGGAAGTAATTGGCTAGTTCTTAGGAAGGTAATGATTTCTGACAGGGCCACTCACACACAAACACAACAACACAGAAAATGGCAGGTACAGATGCGAAGGAAGAAGATAATAAAGGGAAAACGGGGGTTGATTTCTAAATTGAAACAAGGGGTAGTTTTGTGATTTCAGCACCAGGGTGCAGATTTAAAAGATAGGGATGCAGAATGCAACAACCCCGCTTCCTTCCATTGGTCACAGCAATTCTTATGGGCCAAAACTAAAAGTAGATTTTAATAATATTTTAGTATGTGTATGGAACATGTATGTATATATATACCAAATAGAGAGTATTCAAGTAAGATTTTTTTTTTTAAATTGGAAAAATTATTGGAAAAGAAATGTTTTATATAATTTAAATCATACACATGATTTATCTCTTCAACCTACTCCCTTTCTATGATGTGTTGTTTGGTGTAATGGGATATTTGAATAACGACAAATATGAATTTATATTAAGAAAAAAGGACACTCTATATCTTTTTAAAGCATTAAGAAAAAAAACTGATAACTGAGGTTAAATAATAAATTGTTAATAATCTATGGTGTACTATTAGAGAACACGAGTGGTTTAAAGAATATAAATAAGATTATATAATAAAATTTTGATATTTACAAAAATAAAATATACATATAAAAATGTAAATAATGTATCTTTTCTTAATATAGTTATATACGCATTATATATATATGTTATATTATATATATTATATATTATATATTATATATATATTTAAATGTTTTGATTAAATTTAAACATTAATATATTCATCTAATACACACAAAAATATTTAAATATTTGAGAGTATACTTAAACCAAATTTAAACTTCTCCTAATTCTCGTATTATAGTAATATGATGTATCATAAATTTTTGAAAAGGGTATAATTACCTTATTAGTCTCTATATTTAGGATCAATATTCAATTTAGTATTGTGATTTAAAAAATAATCAATTTGATTCTTGTGTTTTTTTTAAAAAGTACCTAAATTGGTCATCTATGTTAACTTTCTTCCAACGACGTCAGTGTTGCTGATGTGGCAGAGAGAACAAAGAAACATTGGATTGGGTGTTGTGTGAGGTGGCATGTTGAGGGGCTTTGTAGAGATTAATAATGTTCAACATTGGGGGTTTAGGGTTTCTTCCATCTAAGAGATGCTCCTTGGGGAGGGGCTTTGTAGAGATTAATAATGTTCAACATTGGGGGTTTAAGGTTTCTTCCATCTAAGAGATGCTCCATGGGAAGTTTTACTTTCAATGCAGAGATCTCCCAGTACCTGGGTGGGAGCTGTATAGAATTCATTTTTCTATGGAGTTTCTGCTTGTAAACACGAAAAGCTTGCTTGATAGCAATCTCCAGGATAGTAACTTCATTTTTGCCAAGGAAAAGAAAGTTGTGGTCATTGGTGGGGTGATACGGGCACAAATTGCATAGAGACATCAATTCGGCATGAGTGTGGTGGTATTATAGATCTGGGAGAAGGATGCTATTGGGAGGTTTAGGGTTTCTTCCACCTAAGAGATGCTCCATGGGGAGGGGCTTTGTAGAGATTAATAATGTTCAACATTGGGGGTTTAAGGTTTCTTCCATCTAAGAGATGCTCCAAGGTTTAAGGTTTCAATGCAGAGATCTGGGAGAAGGATGCTATTGGGAGGTTTCAATTTATGGAAATTGTAGGCACTGAGGAGGTTTCCCTCTTATATTTAAAAAATTGAAAAATATAATTATTATATCATTAATTATATAAACCATGCCTTTGTTTTTGGTTGGAGATAGTGACTCCAAACTCCCAAACCTCACGCCAATTCTATCCCCTTGCCGCCACGCTTCGCCCCCGCTCAACCTCCCCCCACCACCTCGAACTTTGGTGTGCCGCTAGTCAGAGTGTCTCTCTCGTCTGTGCCTTCGTCGACTGCACCTTCCACTTCGTCAACCACCTGAACGACCTGGCCTTGCCTCTCACAAAGAAGTTGGAGACAACCTACAACCTTGCGGAATTGATTTATGAGAATGACACCATTAGCCAAACCCCTAAACTTGCCACCTCACACAAACACCCAATCCAACGTGTCTCTTGTTCTCTCTGCCACATCAGTAACATTTTATGTTGTTGGGAGAAAGTTAACAGAAAATACCAATTTGGATACTTTTTAAAAAACATAGAGACCAAATTGATTTTTTTTTAAATTGAATAAGTAATTATACCTTTAAAAAGATACTGATTTTATACTGTTAAGTTAAAACGACATTATTTTTAAAAAGTTGTAGAAGGTATATGAGGTAATTTTTTTTTAAAGAATCTTATATTATTAAAATATATAAAAAATTGTAATATATATTTCGAGATCTGATTGAATAGAGTTGAAGTTAAAATAAATTCAGGACATTCAAGTGTTTTTTTACAAATATTTTTAAAAATCATGAAACAACAAATTTACAAATAAAAATAAATAAAATAAGGTATGTTTGTTAAAATTTATCACATTTTCAAACTAGAAACATAAAATTAATTTTCTAATTATTCTATTTTTCAATACATTGTAAAGGAAACTTAAATTATGTATAATCATCTTTAGAAATATAATTTCTTCATACCAATTTAACCAAACCAAATCAAACTTAATAGAGTTAATTATATTAAATTAACATTTAATAATATTTAAACAATAAATAAATTGTGTTTAGATTAAATTTATATAATTTTAAAACTGCATTATCTAAAATCCTTAAAATAATTGATGAAATTATCAAAGTAAAATAGTTACTTTTTTTTATATAAATAAAATAGCAATAGTCATATAAAGTTCTTCTTCTATTCTGGTGTTAATAAAAAAAATCATTAAATAAAAACTAATTTTAGATATCAAAATAATTAGTTACTATTTGACTAAATTAGAGACCATCTTATAAATTAAAAAAATTATTGATATCTAAAGTAGTTTTTATTATTAATAAAAATTTATAAAGTAGTTTTTAAATTGATATCTAACAATTAGCTACTAACTACTTTGTATTCTAAATTAGTCTCTATTGATCTTTTATAAACTAATTTCGAACATAAAATATTAATAGCTAAAATCTTGGTAGCTAATTTAGATATTAATTTAGAAACCATTTTATAATTTTTTATTAATAATAGAAACCACTTTAGATAACAAAACTTTTTTAATCTCTAAAATACTATATAATTTAGTCAATATAGTGACTAATTATTTTTTTTTGCTATAAATTTGGTTCTTATTTAATGATTTTCATATAGTGAATTAAGATTATAATATATAAGTATATTATTACTTTTTTACTATTTTTATTATAAAGACTTCAATGGTTTATAATCATTGATAGAGAATAATTTCTTCAAATTCCTTTGATAAACATAATCAAATTTAAAGGAAATATTATATCAAATTAACATTTTATGTATTAAAATAAAGATAATTTCTTTAAATTAACTTTCTATAGTTTTAGTACTAACATCTAAAATTCATGAAATATTTATTGAATTTAAAAGTAAAGTAGTTAATAAATTATTTGTAAGGATTTAAAAAATAACCTTAGAGTAAAAGTTGTATATTTAAATGACACCTGAATGTTTTATGTACCTGTATGGATAAAAAGGGGCCTAGATAGTACCTGAGACTAGTTGTACAATTGCTGACGTATCATTGATATTTTTGTTCCTTCCTTCAAGTCTCCTTTGTTGAATCAAGTGTGTTCAAGCTTTGAAGAATCCAAATCCTTTGAGTTTGATGGAAGGCTGAATGTGCTTGCTGTTGCTGAGGTGTTTTAGAATAGGATTTGGGGTAGATTATCTGTGTAAATCCACTCTTGGTTGAATCCAAAGCTTAAGTATTCTCAAACCTTTTTAATTGAAAGTGTTTTTCAAACTAAGTGAAAAACAACCTGTTGTTTTGTCGAAACAACTGATTGTTTTGTACTTAGGTGTTTTGAGAAAGGTTGAAAACTGTTTTTGGTGGTTGACTTGCTGTTAAACCAAAAGAACGATTGATTCAAGCATTCAACCGATTGTTTGTTTTGGAACCATAACAGAAAACTGTTTTGTGCTTTGACTGAGCTTTAAATGATTTTATAATTGAAGCGCTCCTGTCTTAAATGCTTTGATCAGTCTTTGAAAGCTATAAAGAGTTTGTTCAGATTATGTAACAAACAAGAACTGAGATTTAATCATAGAAAAACAGATTTGAATTTTCACTGATTTTGCTTTCAAGAGTTAAAGATTGCTTTAAGATTGCTTTGATTAAGAGAGAGTGGAATAGGATTTTCATTTGTATTGATTTCAGATCATTCTGTAACAAGTGCAATCCTTCTGTACTTTGTGTAAACTCTGGTGTGTGAGGCTGAGAAGTGTTGTGTGCTCTTGAGGTTGTCAAGATCAACATTCTTGGTGGTGTTTGTGCTGAGCCAAAGGAAGTGTGTGTCTTGAGGGGATCAAGGTCACTTCTTTGGTGGTGTGTGTAAGTAA
>Ga0123342_1008036_pt1 | contig 13540 bp, 6 predicted proteins | sample Turbeawhitnodule_FD_89960 | JGI IMG/M metagenome (GOLD analysis project Ga0123342, IMG submission 89960) | Root nodule microbial communities of legume samples collected from Mexico - Turtle bean Mexico white nodule | ecosystem: Host-associated > Plants > Roots > Nodule | place: Mexico: Nepantla...
ACCATACTCATCATGCACCTACAAGACCAACACAACTCCTAGGAGGGTCTTGATCATCTCACCCATTGCTTCCGCACCTTGTTTTCTACTTTGATTCAAGAAGAACACATGAAAATGCCATCACAACTAGCTGGTTATGCGACTTTGTTACATGGTTGGATTTGTGAGCATTTCCTGTCTATAGGCATAGGACGTGTGCAGTCACAGTATTCTGAAGAGAAACCCATTAGAGAATGTATGAACCAGGAAAAGTTACTTCAATTTCTGTTGTCCGATTGCAACTAGATATAGTGACACCAGCTTGCATTCGGTTTTCCCCATACAACGAGCACAAGGAAGAACGTCTATTTTGAATGGATATCGTTATTCTTTGGTTATTTGAGGCTTGGAAATTGGAGATAATTGCAATTGCCGAAACGTGTTCTCCGTCAGTATGGATATGTGCAGATGATCCTTCAACACCCATCTGCAGTTAAAGATGGCGACCTGACTACGAATGAAGTGGACCGTCGATGGTTACATTTCAATTATTGTCATGTACGATATGGACGTAGCACGTTATCTTGGTGCCCGCGTTCAACAATATATGGAGTGGTTTCGATCGATGTCACATCCATACGTCATTGACATGGTTGAGGATGACTGTCCTGTAATATACTCTCAGAAGCATTTGCCCACGGACCAGTTGCAACACATCCTCAAGAGACACATCCTGCTCTGGTATGCATGAACCATTAATAACATTTTCATTTGTGTTAATTCATTAATAATCATCAATCCGGTATACAACCCCATATCTTATTTCGACTAATGGATTGTACAAGCTGGTATTCAAATACAAAAAAAAAGAGGTGTACAGACTAGCCAATCCAGTATGTATAATCAAAACGAAAAAAAAAAAACAAAAACGATGATAAAAAACCACCACAGAACTCACTGCAACTAACCTTCACCACCTTCAACAACCGCCTACGACCACAACCACCCACAAAGAACAGTCAAAAGCCTAAAATATATTGTCAAGGATATATTTAACATTTCAAAATTATATGTGGTGTAGGAAGGAGCAATAGAGGTGCAGGGAGAATTTGCCAATTTCAATGGGTAGCAACAATATAGACATCTTCATGGTAAATGCAATCATTGTGATATCAAGTTTAGAATCACGGTAGAAATGAGAGAAAAATGAATTAAAATCTAAGAATTATACTGAATAAAAAATTTATGATACAAACAAAGACAATGTAGCTTATATAGAAGAGATTTATTACTCGTTTGTCCAACCAATATACCAATCTCTAAAGCTAACCATACAACAATATGATATATACCATTTATTCATCATTGTAGTACAATTCCTGACTCGGATTTATTACAGTGATGATTATTATGCATTTACAAAACAAGGTAGTTTGTTACCAAGGTCAAAATTTTATCATATGTGTAGTTGTGTATGCAGGCAAGATTTCACCTATATATAGGGGATTCACATATATAGAGGTTAATAAAAGTTTATAGAAAGTGTGGTTTTAAGAGGGATTCATCTAACATGCCCTTTGTATATAAGTTACCTATTAGCATTGAATGATAATTTGAATTCATTGGTGCAGCTTTAAGCATCAACATCAGGGCCTGGATATGCGGGTAAACTCATTATACGTTTGTCTAAGACAGGACTTCCAACAGTAAAATGATAGAGGCTCTGGAATGTTGACCCTTTTAAGCCAAGGAGCTGATGAACTGCAAAAAAAACACAAGATTTTCAATAATTGTACTAATTCCAGATTGCAAGTACAGTACAAGCAAGTTTTTCACAATTTAGGTTTGTTAAGAGTATAGACTTTAATTGCATTAGTACAGAACATTTCTCCTGTAGTCCCTTGATTAAGCATACAAGTGTCGAACAAAATAACATTTAAAATTCAAGATAATTCATCCTTAACATCATTTTCAGATCTTTCCTTCTCCTCTATAACCAAATTTGTGAGCCAAAACAGGTGCTTAACTCACCTTCCAATATCTGCCAACACTTAATACTTGTTAAAGATTATGTCTCCATAAGTCAATTGCTGGATAAAGTAGGAAATAAGAGGGTCCTAGAATCTGGTTCCCCGTCTAAAAAGTACAATCACTTCTCTATCAATTAAAAATTCCTTTCATTGCTCAATAATTCAATTCAATTACTATATAGAGTGAGAACTCGGGATCCCAGAATCTGGTTCACCATCTGAAAGAATTGTGAAACACATACCATGCTAGTAACTGAATGTCGAAAAGGCATAGCCAGAAGAAACCAGATACCAGGGACAATAGCTATAAATATGGTTAATCTTCACAGCCTTTCAAAGACTCAATCTTTCAACAATAAAAGGCTTATAGGATGGATTTGGATTTGATGAGTTAATTAACCAATCACATATTATGTGTCATTGAGTTAACATGTGACTGGCTTATCGACCAAGATCATAAGGTTTAGATTCCACAGGTAGACCTTAACATACAAGGATCAGAAGAAATCCATGTTGAAAATTCTCTCTGCAATCAAGATTTTTCTAAGTTATCTATACGATTGTGGTTCTGCTCCAGTCATAGAATGATTATCTCGATATTAATTTACTTATGGGTCAAAGGAGGGAATAAATCATACTGTATATTGGATTAGTTGCACTTTTTGCTTCTTTATTTTGGACTACCTTGATTCCACTCTCCTAAGATTTTTTAAAGTCTAAAAATTAATCAAATCTGAACCTGCCATCAATTTTCTTTTACATAAACTGTTAGGCAGGGAAGTAATGAAAGGGTTTGGAAAGTGTATTATAGGAAGAAATCTAAAAATCAAAGTAGTTAAATTATTAGTCTATATATTATTATCTTGTGGGATGTTGAGATAAGTAAGAGTTTTAGTTGTTGTGACAGGGAATGCCTTGTGTGAAAGGAAGAGATTTCCTTTGTAAGCAGAAGTTTATGTTCAGAGTTGACAATTGCTGAAATAATATAGAAGAAGGTTCTTATTCTACGTTTTTCTTTATCTTGTTCTTTAATCTTTGAAGAGACACATAACATAAACCATCAAATTATTGTTTTCTATCCCAACATCAAGAACGATTGTACTTCAATGAATATCTTTAGGAACCTTGATGCAGTTTCTATCTAATTGTAGTACCGTGTCCTAAATTCAAATTTAAAATATAAGTTCAACTCAATGTTAAATGAGAAATGGTTGTATAAAAGGAAGTACAGAAACTAAAACTTTAATACATGTCAGCATAATGGAACATTGAGGAAGGATGCGAAATTATCAACACTTGCCTGATGTGAAAAATGCAAATAATGCTTCGGTATTAAATACTTTCCTATAGAATTCAGGATAATCACTTATATTCGCAAGGGCTCAGAAGAAAAGACAATAACCAAAAATAACTGCCACCAGATCAAAGTTCTCAAAGCAGTGGTGAACAAAGAATCATACCAGGGTCATCAAAGAAGCAACCAATTCCAGTTGCTGAGATACCAATAGCATGTGCTTCGAGGTACAACACCTGTCCAAGGACTCCAGTCTCCCAAAATAAACGTGGATACATCCAGACATTCTTCTCACACAAAGTAGGTTCCATACGGGCCAACATACCAAGGCTGAAGCATCCATCACTTGCAATGTCCTGCAATAACGTGTTACATTTTTAGAACAGGATATACAATATTCACTGATTATCAGTTCAGATTCTAAATAGAAATAAGACTGATATTAGTGTTATATAACTAATGGTATAATATCATTGTACATTAGAGATATTGATAGATAGAATATATCAAAAGCTAAATCATTTCTGTAACTCAACCAATAGATCTTAAGATAATAAAGCAAGAAAATAAGTCAAAGCTTTGATACCCGCAAACTCAAATTCCAAACATTGAAGCTATTAAAAATAAACAACAGTTTGTTCACTTATTCAATGGTAGAGACAAAACTACCAGACTGAAAGTATGTGAGAATTGTGAAATGGATGGATATATTATTACTATATACGAACCAAGTAAACTGTGTTTCAATAATAATTCCTGCTTAAAAGCAAAATCCAAATTTAACACACCTATCTATTAAAAACAGCAGCATAAACCCTCACTCTCATTGTAATAAAGACATCTTTCATCTCCTCAATGACTGTGTTTCATTTCACAATCTAACTAGACAACTATTTGATCATGTACAACATAATTCACAGACTCTAAGAAACTCCATAAAGCAATGCAAAATTTAAAAGGCGTTTAGGCAATCACCAATTCCCACATACCTGGTGGCACGAAAGCTTCTTGGCAAGCTGCCGGCAATCAGATCTAAGCAGTTCATACAGTGGAAGCTCATCTGGACAGCCCTCGGGTTTGGTCCACAAAAAGTCAGGTAGCATAGCTTTCTTCAGTTCATCGAAATTGTTTTCATTCCTCACCAAGAAATACAATCCTTGAGGCAATCCCACCACTCTATGAACAAACAAAGCAGCATGCACCTCAGCATCCCACGGAAGAGCCCGGAATGGCAATGCCAGCTGCCTCCTTTGCCTCCCTCCACTCTGGCAACCTGAAGGAAGACAGTGCAACAGAATCTGATAAAATGCATCTCTCTCAATTTCAGTAACTCCATCCATATCGACAGCACTCCTTCGATTCCTAACAACTTCCCTCACAGTTAACCCGTTATACAAACCCTCCCCACAAACACCACTCCTCTGAAACGGCTCAACCGAGAACTTATCCCCCAATGTCAAAGGCTTTTTCACAGCCTCAGCAGTCCTATAAATAACATCCCAACACACATGCTCTTTGCTAAGGGAATTAGGTTTCCCCTTCCAATCCAACTTATCAAACCCCAATATAGCTTCACTTAATTCCTTCCAGTTAACATCAAACCCACCAACCCCACTCGGATAAACCAGCATCACACAATCAGGATGCTCAAACTCAATTTCTGGAATCTTCCCTCTAACAGCACGCGACGGAATCTCAAAATCAGGGAAAACATGAAGCCCCATGAGACTCTTCAACTCCTCACACCCCAAGGAATCCAAAACCTTCACATCCCAACCAAGACCCGCAGCAGCCATGGCAACTGCCCCAATGGCGTGACCAACATCATGGTTACAGTACCTGAATCGAATAAACCATCAATTTCATCCCTAAATTATTATTCTCTCGTAAGTGACTCTTAATGTAATAAAACTACTTAGGCAACTACTGAAGTACAAAATATTCATCAGTTCAGTCCCTAAGTTAATGAAAATTTTCTTTTCTAAATAAATTTCTCCATAAATACTTATAGAAAAAGAAATAACAGAAAAGTGAATTAATTTTCTCCATGATCCACAAGTTCAAATCAACATCAACTCTTAGAGAAGCTAAATGAAGAGAGTTCCTATCCTATAGATTAGCACATGCATAAACTATTTCAAGCTTATGAAAAAAGATAATTTTTTTATAATTCCCTTCTCATAGAAGTTCTTGCTAAAATGATTATCCAAACAACATCTTAACAAAGTTGGATGACAAACTTAAACAATGTTTTAATACTTAAATGACCACTCGACATAATTTGTAATATTTATAGCACTACTACTTAAACATTTGTGTATCCTTGAGAAAGGGGGGTAATTTAAGCACAAAACTGGTAGTACCTGAACGCGCGTTCCCCGTACTTCCAAGCCTCACGCCAGAAAACCGAGGACAACCCAACAAGGAACGAATTGGGTGGAAAATACTTGGGGAAAAACCCAGATGGGATTTGGGCTCTGAGTTCCAAAGCATGCTCCTTAGGGGCATAATGAGCGACAAAAGCGGAATCAGAGATAGAGGGTATGGGTGGGGCAACGATGTAGGCTTCAGTGGGATGCAAATTGCCGCTACTGGGGTTAACCCTGAGGGACCAAGTGGAGAAGCTGGTGGTTTTCCAGGCGGAGAGGGCGAGGGAGTCGAAGAGGAACTGGGAAACGGTGGATTGGGAAATGGGGTGGGGAGAGGGGAGAGAAAGGAAGAGAGAGTGGTAGAGTGGTGGTAGATATGGTGGTTGTGGGTGGAGAAGAGAGATGAGAGGGGAGGAGAGGTATCTACGAAATGGGTTGGGCTGGTTGGCCCAGTCGAGGCCGTGGGGCCCACGGGCGAAATGGTTGAAGTTGTGCTTGGTTTGGTTGTGGTATTTGAGGACGTGGGAGAGTTTGTGTTGGTTAAGGTTGTTTTGAGGATGTTCTTGGGGGGTGGATGATGTGGAAGGAGAAGATGAAGATGGAGAAGATGGTGAAGAAGAGAATGAGCCCATCATGGCATGGGATTGGAATGGAGGGTGGGAGAATGAAGGAATGAAAGGGGTTGAAGGAAGAAAATGGAGAAGTAATGGTGGTGGTGGGGTGGTGAGGGTTCTGAGAGGGTGAGGTGCTAGCATCTTTTAAAAGGTGAGAGTGAGGGAGAAAGATTGGAATGAAATATATGTCTTCAAAGGAACTTCATTCTAGAGTTTCCACTACTTCTAGAGAGTCTCTTTCTGTGCTTTGCTTGTCCAAATTAGTAGGGAAGAATAAAAAATTAAAATGAAATCAATTAACGAAGGTAATTAGTGAAAGAGGAAATGGAGCAGGAGGAGAAGAGGGGGTGCACGAAGGTAAAAGAACACACCAAACCATTCTTCGACATAGAGAATTTGAGAAATTATAAAAAGGAAAATCCCACTATTTTGTAAAATCGTCGTAGAAGAGTGAGTTGAGAAATTGTTGTCCGCGATTAGAACCAGAAAGTGGAGGTGGGAGAAGAAGCGCAAGTGGTAAGGGTTTTTTATTTAGGATTTTTATTTTTATTTTAATTTAGGAAATTTCAGTTTTTGTTTTTTCTTTGAAGAAAAAGATCTAATGCAAGATAGATGTTCGTATAATTTACACTGAGGAACCGTCTAGCGCGAACAAGGCTAAGTAGGGTCTAATGCCATCAAGTGATAGAGTGTTTAATGTTCTTAGAGGATGAAGCATTTAAGACTACCAAAGGAGAGAGCCAGATTTTGGGAGTGTCTAATACCATTTTATTGAAATTAGAAACTTGGTGTTGTAGGGTTTATAAATAGTGTAATGGTTGATATGACAGGTACGGTTTAAGGAAAGTGAATGTTGTCGTTTTTGTATACACAACATTTCAAATGTGTGATCTAGCATATCAAGTGGTCGCATGAAGAATCATAACATAATAACATCATTTGATCTAACCTATAGAAAAAAGACTTTTTTTTTGGTAATTTGCATATTCTATATACACTATGATATATTTTTCAACTTTTTTGCCTTTGAAACAATGCTTCAGGTGTATGAAACACATGCCTGATTGGTACTAGTGTTTGGGACCTGTCTAAATATAACTAGGCTAGTTCTCTATATTATTTGAGACAAAATGTTTTATTTAGTTTTAGGGTCTTATTAATTTTTATGTGTTTTTCTTTGTTATTTATACATTTGTTCTAAGATTAAAGATTAACATATTTTATTGATGGTTTTTTTTTTGTTTGTTTGGAGAGGATGGATTAGAAATAGGAAGGAGAGAGAATTTAATTTATCAATACTTTTTCACTCTCTTTATCTCTCCTCATTTTATATTTCCTCAACTATAACTTTTACTTTATTTCTCTCCTATTTCCACTCATCTTTTTAATTTCTATCTATCATATTTCTCTAGTCTCTCTACTGAACAAGACATAAAGGCAATCAATGCTATGAAATAGGGAACTATAATTTTAAATTAAAGAGGAAATTATTTATATTTCTTGCTCGTTTTGAAGTGTGAATGATTTATTATAGAAGTTGACAATGTTATTCAACTTGTAAATGAACTTTAGATATTGATGCTATTTGTGTGAATGCAGTGTCAATCTCAGTTAATAACTCTTTACGCTCAGAGAAGGGTTATCATATGGAACTTGTGGCTTACAACTAACTTTTTGTTGTTATGCATTCAAATAATAACAAAGATATTGTATCATATGGCAAGGTTTTCCTTTTGATAATTATATTATTGTTTCACCTATCAGAATTTTGTTGTGTTGTTATTATTTTATTATTACTATTATAATCTACGTTGTTAAAGTTTACTAGTTTGGGTCCTATGGAGTTCTATTCCCTCAAAAATACTTTGATAATTCTTAATGTTATTTAGAATTTGGAAATTGTTGGTTTGAATTGTAGTTATAATGGCAAGCTTAATTGAATGAGTGATAGATCTAAGGCTTTGTTTGGATTAGAGAGTGGAAAGGAGGGACTGGATTTCAGATGATTTGAAGGGTAAGTGTGAAGAAAGTGAGGTTGTTTGGATTAAGGTAAATAAAGTAGAAAGTGTAGAGAAAGTTTATAAAAGTTTGTGAGTGATGGAATAGATGTGATTGGAATTATATTTTTTAATTGATAAAATTATAAATTTACAAATTTGCTTTTATATTTAAAAATTATTAAAAAATTAATTGGATTGATTTATTTATAAATTAAATAACTTTATTATTTTTATCTTTATTTTTATAATTAATATAATTATTATATAATTATTTTTATTTAAAAATAATTTATTATTATTTATATTTATTCTTATAAATAAATAATTATATTATTTTATAATAAATATTTTTTTACAGTTTTAGTTATATTTTTATATTTGAATTATAATCTTATTTTAAATAAAAATAATAATAATTTTAGTTTAAAATAAAAAAACTAACCTAAACTATAAAGCAACTTTCGTTGCAATTCTCTCTTACCACGCGAAGAAAATTTTAAATAAATTTTTTTTTCGTTTTTCATGTTTTATATTATTTAATACTTTTTTTTTTTTTTACCCACAAACAGTAAATCTTTTCCTTTCTGCTCCCATAAACAAAGCCTAAAAGTTTAGTTATAGGATAATGAATAGTTATTTTATGCAAGTAAAAGTTGAAGCAATAAATTTATTTTAATATAAAAGTTGTAATATAATTAAAGTTCGTAATAAGTTAATATACTTAAATATATCATTTTTTTTAATTTGTAGTAAGAAATTTGAATTGTGAAATAAGATGGCTTTTTATTACTGATTATTTATTTTGAAATTTGGAGATGAAGACAAAAGGAAGTAAATGAAGTGATAACCAATTAAGAAATTGAAATATGTATGCAAAAAGGTAGTTTCAAATGGTTGAGGAGGGAGAATATTTTTGGTTAATTACAGAGATAGTATGTAAAATTTACATCCAAAAATAAATAATATTAAAATGTTTATTTGAGAAAATAAATGAGTGAGTATAGGAATGAATGTATTCGGTCAATATTTATATTCAGAATTAATTTTTTACTATAATATAAATTATAAAGGTAATTTATACATCAATAATTAAAATATATTAGTTATAAGTTTGTGTTGTAGTTGCACCCCCACACAATCAATTTTTATCCATCCCCACAAAATGTTTGTCTCAACATTTGTTATAATTGAAAATAATGGTCTATAAAAAGAAAAGAAAATTACAATAGTTATGTACTAATTTGAAGTTTGATTAATATAAAAATGTGATATTGTGCTTCTTGACCGTGATTTAGTCTTGAAAGTATGCAACACTCTTACTATTGTTGGTTGAGGTGTAATAAGCGTCTTTTTAGCATATTCTTGTTAATGTTTTCCTATTGTATGGTTCCATTTGTCTTCTGGTGGTGTGAGTTCATAAATATCACCAACAAACATCAGATTAAGTATTTTGGTTTTCAATTTAGTGAGATACTATTATTTTTTTTTAATAGTTAGTACACTTTTTTCAAACAGTCACATATACTTCATTTTGGATATTTTGTACATTTTTTCAAACAATCAAATTTATGTGTAATCATACTTTTTCTTTGTTGTTATAGAGCATTGCTTGCAAATATGATGAGCTTTTAAAGATTCAAGAAGTGGGATCTGGAGTTATGCGAAAGATTATTTATTTAGTTTTTGTGTCATTCAGTTGAAAATTTTATTGTGAAACTTGGAGATGCAAGAGTGAAAAAAGTGCAACAAAATGTCTAAAATTTTATTATTCAGCATAACATATAGATGATATTTGCCTGATTTGTTGATAATATGATGTCATGTTGAAAATTTTATGAGAGAAAAGTTTTGTGTGTAAATTAAAACATGAATAAACATACAATTGAACACATACAATAATGTTCACATACAAATCTTATTATATCATGATTCTCACACAATCATACAATGAGGAAGGAATAGACACTTACCTTGATCCATGAGTGATCCCACTTGAGCAGTTACTTTATCACCTTTGACTCAATCTATCTCTTAGCAATTCCGTTCTTGTCACACACTTTCGTGATGGTTAACAGTGAGACAACTATTATTTGTAGAGACAGAACCCTATAGCCTTTAGTTCCCAATCTCCATTAGATGTCGGTTTTCATTAGGTATAATATATATATATATATATATATATATATATATCACGTTAACCAATGGATCCTTTATTCTATTATTATTATTAAATCATATTTGGGCACAAAGCCCAAACTCTAAGTCATGTGAGTCACTTTATAGAAATTAATTTACATAATTTCTTACATTGTGAGGTAGTGTCAATTGAACGCCATATTTGAGTCAAGTTAGTTTAACTTTCTAAAGTATATTTGGAACTTTTTATTTGGTTAAGTCTTATGAAATTCCTGAATGATGATGGAAATTTTGTTTGGTCCACATTAGTAATAACCAAATTTAGGAGTGGGTCCAAGGTGCATGTCAAAAAATATTTTATGATCAATTCATGAGTAATTTTTTCAGCGTCAAAGAATTAATTGTTTTCTTTTTCTTAAAACTTTTGTTACTGACAAACTTACGTTTTAAACTTTTGATGAATATGTATAAACTAACCCAATAACTATTTTCCATTAACCACATTAAACCATTTTAAAATTGTCAAAACATTAACTCAATTGCACTAACCATGGTTATATCAAATAATTTTATTTAATGTGAACTTAATATGTAATGAGGTTCCTCTTAATTCTCATGAATCATTTTATGCAAAATAACACTCAACTAACGACAAAATTGTACATGGATAATCATTTAAACCTAGTATCACCATTTCTTTGTGAGGATATAAATGAATATCCAGTTCTTTTTCACTTTATTAGTAAATTTGTTGCAACTCTAAAGAAGGAATTGTTTCCCCTTCCGAGACCTTTATAACTAACAAACTTAGTAAACGTTCTAAACATTTTATGCATATACATAAACTAACACACAATTATTCACATAATGGGATACAACTAACCACCTAAGCTTAACATTAAACAACATCTTTAGAACTTTCAAGACATTAACTCATCTTCACCAACAATTATAAAAAAAAATAAAAATTATGTAATGTGAACTTCATATGTAATGAGATTGGTTTGAATCTACATGAATATTTTGTGTGCATATCAACACATACAACTGATTGAGGGAGCTTTATTTATGAATATTTGGTAGGTAGTTTGTGTCGCGCGTTGTTCATAAATATTTACAGTTACACTTGCCTACAACTTTTTAGTTACACTCTTTCAACTTATGATGCTTAACATATATTTATTCAAACATGATACCCTATTGATTTTCCATTTGGAAGTCTAGGGATTTATATATCCTAATATTTGCAGCAATATCTCATCAATTTTGTAGGAGTTAGCTGTTATGATTGTAAATTTGAAAAATGTTATGATGTTAGCAACAAATCATATGACTTCTATTAATGTTGTTATGAATACAATACATAAATATTATATTTTACTTATTTAACCCGTTCCCCTTTTTATTTTGTTATACAACCTTGTTTAATAGGCTTTGCCAGTGGTGAACAAAGATTCTTTTTGTGAGAAGGGTGCATGATGGCAAGTAGCTTCTACCTTTATTTTCATCAATCCATAGAAATACTTACATTCTTGTTTAGCTTTTCTCCATATGAATTTTGAAAACTTTAGAAAAGATAACTATGATGTTGTCCCATGACTTAGAGATGATGGATATTTTGATAATGACTCTAGTAGCCATAGTGGGTATATCTTTAAAATTCACACTTTGTGATAATCAATGTTTTTCTTGGTCACTTAAATTACATGTGTATTGTCATGATTTTGTCCCCTTCAGGGGCTCACATGAAGCTCATTAGTTCTCAATTGGTTGGTGTCTTTCCTCACCCCCTTGCTAGTTATATTAATTTTGGAAGGTTTGAAATTATTTTTCTCCAGAAATTAAAGTTTTAGCTCATATCCTCCGTTAATTATTCAAACTTGTTCAAGTACTAGAATTAGAGGAAACAAACATTTGTTTTGGAGTCACACATAACTAAAGTCAACCAAATAGTCATTGTTTGTTGTTCATTGTTATTTGTCATAGGGATTTGTAGCACCATACTGCATGGTAGTGATTATGTTGCGGCAACACTAAGATTTACCACTAGGGGAAACTCACTTGAAGAGATAAGTTACTCTTATGTTGGTGAGAACACTACTTTTTCTTTGTTGTTAGTGTTATTTCACGTGTAGATAAATAGCAGGATGTTGAAACAAAATGAGGGATACTTTTCCATAGATTTGAAGTGATAGGAAACTCTTGTGATTGGTCTCAATATTTTAGTTGAGAAATAGCATGCACTTGCATATAAATTATAACCACTTGTATAACATATAAGTGCTCATTTAAGTTATTATTTATTCCATCATTTTTTATACTCTGTATCTTGTGGGGTTCAAAATCAAAAGAAAGAAAGAAATCAAGTATGAAATGAACTAAGGGTAGTCTACTATATGTGGTTGTGGATTATTATGTTCTAATAACACAACAATAACATATTATATGCTCTCATGTCATGATTCATGAAGAGTGAACAATGTCGGTGAAGGAAAAAAACAAAATGAAAGGAACTCTTTTAGATGAACTTAAGCTTTAAGGTTTGTCTTTCCTCAGGGTTAACAATGGTGTGGCTCCTAGTCACATGCACTGTTATTGAACTTTTCTTAGTGTGGAACTTGACAAGGATAGAAGTTCTACTTTGCAACATATTGTCCTCAATGGCACCTCCACTTTCCTTGGCTTCTTATAATTGGTGTAAAGCAAGTACTTCTTCAAGTTCTTAGACAAAAGCAAAAAAAATGTTTCACCAAGCTTGCTTTATGCGTTGATGTATTTATAATGTTATCTGATGGCATTCCTATGAGCTCTTCTTTGATTTTGATGATGATGGGTGTGGAAGCTTGGTGGAGGAGAGTGGAACAAGGCCTTCCTAGGAAGTGTGGGTGCCTTGAAGGTGCATGAGGAGTAGTGAGGGTTGGAGTGGTTCGACCATCTCCATTTAAGGGTGAAGATTGAAGACTAAAAACCTAATTCTAGAGAGAATTTGGCAAGTGAGCAATTTGAATGGCACTTGGGCAGCATTTCATTACTCAAAATAGTCTTGAAAATACAAGGTGTTGGCTCCTCCTTTTATAGGCTAAGGAGGACCATAATGCAACCCTAATGCTAAACAAAA
>Ga0123342_1008037_pt1 | contig 13538 bp, 15 predicted proteins | sample Turbeawhitnodule_FD_89960 | JGI IMG/M metagenome (GOLD analysis project Ga0123342, IMG submission 89960) | Root nodule microbial communities of legume samples collected from Mexico - Turtle bean Mexico white nodule | ecosystem: Host-associated > Plants > Roots > Nodule | place: Mexico: Nepantla...
CTTTCTTTTTTTTTTCTTTTATTGTTTTTGTTTTCAATAATAGGTGTAATTTCTTCTTTTTTTTAACTTTTTGAACTTTCACAATCAGAACCAACCATTCCTTTTCTATATGTATTGCATCTATGAAGCATTGCAGATTGAATTGATTCCAGCACTGAAACAATCACAAACTCCTCCCAATGTCGACACGAGTAAATGCTGCCAATACCATCGCAACTACGGTCATACGACTGAAGGTTGTCAAGCATTAAAGGATAAAATAGAAGAACTTGTCAAGGCCGGTCATCTTCGCAAATTTGTGAAGACAACCATAAATACACCTAGATCGCCCCAGCGCGATCCTGATCCCTGATCCCCGAGAACGTTCGAGACGAAGAGATGACCGAACTCGCGATGATCACCGTTGCTCAAATAGAAGGAAACGAAGTGAAAGTCCGGTCAGACGGACGAGGCCAAAAAGTGAAAGTCCTGAGCGTAGAAGTCGGACCAAGCAGAAAGTTCGAGCGGTTATTAATACAATCGCCGGACCGGTGTCACTTGGCACACCTCCTCAAGAGATTAATTACATTGCAGGTGGGTTTGCAGGTGGTGGATGTTCCAACTCGGCAAGGAAAAAGCATTTGAGGGCGATCCAATCCGTCCATTCGGCCTCCACACACCGCCGACTGCATATACCGCCAATCACCTTTACCGATGACGACTTCACCTTGACCCCGCTCAAGACGACCCCATGGTCATAACCGTGGAGATAGAAAAATTCGCAATTCTTAAAGTCCTTGTAGACCAAGGCAGCTTGGTCGATATCCTTTACTGGGAAACATTCAAGAAAATGCAAATTTCAGAGGCGGAAATACAGCCATACAATGAACAGATAGTTGGATTTTCAGGAGAAAAAGTAGACACAAGAGGATTCATTGACCTATTTACTACGTTCGGAGATGACTACCTCAGCAAGACCATTAACATACGATATATGCTAGTCAACGCCAATACATCGTATAATATCTTGCTCGGTCGTCCATCCATCAACAGGTTGAAAGCTATCGTTTCAACCCCTCACTTAGCCATGAAATTCCCCTCGGTCAATGGGGATATAGCCACCATACATGTAGATCAGAAGATAGCACGAGAGTGCTATGTAGCTAGCCTGAAGGTAGAGCCAACCCGAAGGCTTTATACCACGTCGGTTGACCGAACCCCAGAACGGAGAGGTCGATCGCCATAAAGACGTTCTAGAGGGAGAGGATCTAGAAGACACTTAGTCGCTTTAGTCGACCTAGATCCCCGGCTGGATGATCCCCGGATGGAAGCAGGGGAAGATCTTCAACTCGTATTCCTCCACGACAAAGACCACAAAACGTACATGGGGACATCTCTCAAGCCGGATGACCGAGAGGCAATCGGTAAGACGTTAACGAAAAATGCTGACCTTTTTGCTTGGACCGCTGCAGACATGCCAGGGGTAAAGTCAGATGTTATCACCCATCGGTTATCTGTCTATAAAGAGGCTAGGCCGATCGCTCAAAAGAAAAGAAAACTAGGTGAAGAACGACGAAAAGCCGCACAGGAGGAAACAGACAAACTAGTTCAAGCTGGTTTTATTCAGAAGGTCCACTACACAACGTGGTTGGCCAATGTGGTGATGGTAAAAAAGGCGAATGGTAAATGGAGAATGTGTGTAGATTACACAGACCTTAACAAAGCATGCCCAAAGGACTCGTATCCCTTACCTACAATCGACTGACTGGGCGATGGTGCGACCGGCCATCAAATCCTAAGTTTCCTTGACGCTTATTCGGGATACAACCAAATACAGATGTACCACTGTGACCGGGAGAAGACCGCGTTTAGAACAGATTCCGATAATTTTTTCTATGAAGTCATGCCATTCGGTCTCAAGAATGTCAGAGCCACATACCAGCGACTTATGGACCACGTGTTCCATGACATGATCGGTCGGAACGTGGAAGTATATGTCGACGACATTGTCGTCAAATCAAATTCCTGCGATCAGCATATTTCTGACTTGAAAGAAGTTTTCCAAGCCTTGCGTCAGTACCACATGCGCTTGAACCCGAAAAAGTGTGCGTTCGGTGTAGAAGGTGGGAAATTCTTGGGCTTCATGCTCACCCATCGAGGCATAGAAGCTAATCCAAAAAAATGCAAGGCAATCACTGAAATGAGAAGTCCCAGCGGACTAAAAGAGATTCAGAGACTGGTCGGTCGCCTTACATCATTATCTCGATTCGTACCTAAGTTGGCCGAACGAACGAGACCTATTATAAAACTTTTAAAGAAAACGACGAAGTTTGAGTGGAGAGATGAATGCGAACAAAATTTGCTCCAGCTCAAAACATTCCTGGCATCCCCATCGGTCATCCAGAAACCGAACGTACACGAACCCATCATAGTCTACCTTGCCGTCTCCAACGAAGTGATAAGTTCTGTTCTGGTGCAAGAAATTGAAGCAGAAGAACGACCGGTATACTTCGTTAGCCGAGTCTTGCACGGTGCGGAGATCCGATACCAGATGGTAGAGAAAGTCGCACTAGCTTTGGTCATTACCGCACGACGGATACGGATGTATTTCCAGAATCACCGGGTCATAGTTAAAACTAACTATCCCATCATGAAGATCCTCACCAAACCTGACCTAGCCGGATGAATGATAGGTTGGGCAGTCGAACTGTCAGAATTTCACATCGAATATCAACCTAGGGGGGCCATTAAGTCTCAAGCCCTTGCTGACTTCACAGTAGAGCTTACTCCTTATCCGACCGAAGAGAAGACACCTCGATGGACACTATACGTGGATGGATCTTCCAACAGTCGTTCATGCGGAGCGGGAGTTGTACTCGAAGGATCAGGAGAAATTGTTATTGAGCAAGCCATGAAGTTTGAATTTAAAACTTCAAATAATTAGGCTGAGTATGAAGCAATAATCGCAGGTTTACACCTGGCAATCGAGTTAGAAATAACAAATATAACTTGTAAAAGCGACTCCCGCCTAGTCATCGGACATCTCACAGAGGAGTATGAGGTAAGAGAAACATTGCTTCAACAATATTTTCATTTTGTGAAAAATCTTGTAAGCAGGTTCAAAGAAATCTCGTTCCAACACGTACGGAGAGAAACTAACACTCGGGCGGACGCTCTGTCAAGATTGGCCACTATAAAAAAGAAAGGAGTTCATCGATCGGCCATACACGTGACCCTTATTAAACCAAGTGTTGGTACCGAAGAATGCATGACGACCGACACTCAACCTAACTGGATGACTCCCATCAAGCAATACCTGATCGAAGGAGTATGTGATCCGCACTTAGAGAAAACGATGAAACAACAGGCCGCCCGATACATACTCATTGACCAAGACCTCTATCGGAGAGGATACTCCCGTCCTCTCCTAAAGTGTCTTAGTCCAGAGCAAGTCACTTATGTGATGACCGAACTACACGAAGGGGTATGCGGAACCCATTCTAGAGCACAAACCATGTCCGCCAAAATATTGAGGGCCGGATACTACTAGCCGATCGTACAAGGAGATTGCACCAAATATGTCCAAAAATGTTTAAAGTGTTAGGAGTTCGGAACCCTGTCGCACAAAAAACCGGAAAATCTACACTACATCCTATCTCCCTTGCCCTTTGTGAAATGGGGGATGGATATTATTGGACCCTTCGCACCTGGCAAAGGGCAATGCAAATTCCTGTTGGTCGGCGTTGATTACTTCACCAAGTGGATCGAAGTCGAACCACTAACGGCCATCACCGCCCGCAACGTCCAGAACTTTGTATGGAAAAACATTGTCTGCAGGTTCGGCCTACCTCAGGTTATTGTCACGGATAACGGTCGACAATTCACCGACCGAGGGCTAGCTGAATTCTACGAAAAAATCCACATCAAGCATGTCACTCGGTCGAGCATCCACAAACTAAAGGCCAAGTCGAAGCCGCCAACAATGTCATCCTCAACTAGTTGAAGAAAAGACTTGGTCCAGCCAAAGGAAATTGGACTGAAGAACTGTTAGAAGTTCTCTGGGCCTACCGCTGTACTCCTCAGTCGACAACTCAGGAAACACCTTACAGTCTGACGTACGACACTGAAGCCATGATTCCGGTCGAAATCGGTGAACCTTCATTACACCGACCAATGTTAGACTTAGACTTAAATAGAGAAAGCCTACTGGTCGGCCTCGACCTCATCAATGAATTAAGAGACAAATGCAGGATAAGAGAAGAAGCATGCAAGATACGGGCAGCGAGAAGATATAATTCGAAGGTGAAGCCACGAAGCTATCAAAAGGAAGATTTAGTTTGGCGCATGCGTAGTGACGCTCGGAAGGACGGTGGAAAGTTTTCAAGCAATTGGGAAGGGCCATTCCGTATTGCCGATACAACAGCAGGAGGAGCATATTACTTGGAATATTTATCAGGAAAATCTATACCGAGAACGTGGAATGCCACGCACCTCAAGTTCTATTACAGTTGATAAATAAACTCAGTGCAGTCTTTCCTCACTCGGTTGTTTTATCCCTAAGGAGGGTTTTCGACCGAGAAGGTTTTAACGAGGCACTTTAAATAATTTTACATGAAGAAATTACCAACGTTGGTCAGAAATTAATGTTCCCATTATTAATTAATTAATCGAACGGTCGACCAGAATTATAACTTAAACGTTATCAGAATTACCAACTTTGGTCAGGAATTAATATTCCCATTATTAATTAATTAACCGAACGGTCGGCCAGAATTATAACTTAAACGTTATCAGAATTACCAACTTTGGTCAGAAATTAATATTCCCATTATTAATTAAGTAACCGAACGGTCGACCAGAATTATAACTTAAACGTTATCAGAATTACCAACTTTGGTCAGAAATTAATATTCCCATTATTAATTAATTAACCGAACGGTCGGCCAGAATTATAACTTAAACGTTATCAGAATTACAACCTTTGGTCAGAAATTAATATTCCCATTATTAATTAATTAACCGAACGGTCGACCAGAATTATTAATTAAACGTTATCAGAATTACCAACTTTGGTAAGAAATTAATATTCCCATTATTAATTAATTAATCGAACGGTCGACCATAATTATAACTTAAACTTTATCAGAATTACCAACTTTGGTTAGAAATTAATATTCCCATTATTAATTAATTAACCGAACGGTCAGCCAGAATTATAACTTAAACGTTATCAGAATTCCCAAATTTGGTCGAAAATCAATAATTTTCGTCAGTTATAAACAGTTCGTTCGGTCAGAACTAAAATCCTAAGTATAAACATCATTTACTAGATGTCGAAACTAAAATGTTATTAGTTTAAAAATTGTTCACCAAATCGTTGGTCAGAAATTAGTACCGATTATTTATCAACCGGCCAAGCGGCCAAAACTTCAATTACTGAATATTTGTTAGTTCGTTTAACCTTTCGTTCGGCCAGAATCAGTGCGTGTTGCTCAAGTTACAACACAACTATTGATACAAGTCATTCATTTCGATCAGTCAGCAAAAACACTTGACAGAAAAGCATCATATTGACAATAAAAGAGATAAAGACAGTTGTTCAAAGCAGTAAAAAATAAAAAACAGTAAATTGTTTTCAGCCCACACCCCAGGTCCAGGTTTAGACAATGTCAATGGTGTCATCCGGCAGCGCGGATTCTTCCGGTTGTTCGATATCATCTGCCGGCGGCATCTCCGATGCGGGCTCATTCACTGCTTGGTCATTTTCCTCGGTCTCCTCGCCTCCGAGCGACATCAGTCGACCATCAACCACGTCCATGTTGGAGTCGTAACGCTCATCATCAGCCGGCACACCGTGATAGAAAGCCACCTGCCGAACGCCTTGATTGAAAGACTCCTCGTTGATCTTCAGCATGAATCCTTGTAGCTGTTCAACTTGAGCGTTAAGGGATTCCTTATCAGCAACTAATTTTTCTTGTTCTTTAATGGCCACCGCTCGCTCGGCCATCACCTGGTTTAGGGTAGCCTTCAAGGTCTCTTGCTCCTCCTTGGCGAATCGGGCATCGTTCCGAGCCTCGTCGACGGCCTTCAGAGCAGCCTTCAACGAGACAACTAATTCACTAAGTTGAGTTTTTAATTTCGGAATCAATACCGTCTTGGCCCTCTTTAATTCGTCCCTGATGGCTCGGCTTACCACGACCGCACGACATTGTAGCTCAACCATTTCTTCGACCAAGTCCAATGTAGGAATGGCAGCTAAGACACTCTCATCCTCCGGCCTCAAGTCAAACTACATAGTAGGGGCCACCCTTATGGACGACCCCAACATGCTAGTAGGATTGCCCGATGAAGACCGGGCTTCAGCTCGAGGCGCCTTGGCCGGCCGTGCCCTCTTTTTACCTTGGATCGGGGCGACGGCGGGCTCAACCGGAACGACCTCCCGGTCGGATGGTATGGGCGCAATCCCAGCAAGAACATATATCTTGCTCTTGTTAGCTTGCCTCTTCAAGGTGTTCATATATCATTTTAGGCTCGGATCCATCGTCAAGACGATATCTGCAGAATACGCAGAGAGGTAAGAAACACTAAGTTATTAATTGAACGACCGAGATAAAAAGGTGCTCACCGTTCAGGTCCGCCCATTTCTTGGACGACCCATAAAGGGCTATCAGTTCCCGCTTAGGAAGTCTACACGGTAGTTGATTCACAATCATCAAAACTTCCTGATCAAAGGGGGACAGGGATTCCCAAAAACGATGATCAAGGGAAGGGGGCTTCTCAGTCCAATGGAATGAGAATTTTGTGGTCCCATCGGCGTTATAAAACAAGTCTCGACCGTCCGGCTCAACAAACACTTTGAAGAAGTAATCTTTAAAAATTTTATAGGAAGTGGTGAAGGCAGCAAAGCGCACATTCCCCGGACGACTGGACAACGATAACCAACCGACAGGAGTGCTCGAGTAAGTGTTATAGTAATACAAAAAAGACTCGGGGGTCGGCGTAAGGCCAAATACTTGACAAATGACTCGAAAAGCTTGTAAAATTGCCCACGAGTTGGGGTGCCACTGGGTTGGGGCGACATTGAGAATCTGAAGGATACTCATAGTAAAACTGTCAAAGGGACTTACATGCAAATGAGAAAAGAAAGTGCTATATACAAAGAAAATGTCATGGGGGGCATATTTCCGACCGTGACACACACGGTCGGTCACACTGCATATATCAACGGTCAGTGCCTCAGTCGGGCAGTCCGGTGCTAGGAAATTTTTATGCGCAGCAAGAAATTCGTCTAATTTATTAGAAGACTTTATTCTACTAGGGATTTGGAGGATGGCCGGATCGACCCAATCGTAACTTGGGCCGTTCGATGCCTGACTCGCACTACTAGATGCAGTGCGAGTCATAGACGAATCTACGACATTTGAAGACTCTACAGAAGAAAGCATAACTAACCTTAAAACGGAGAAACTGACACTAGCAATAGATTCGGCACCCGACAATTGAAGCAAATGACACAGGAATCAGAGGATTCAGAGAGTGAAAGAAGTTGGAAAACCCTCTAACGTTCAAATGAAAGGCTATTTATAGAGTGAGAAGTGAGAGAAGAAAACCCCAACACTCGTCCAACACCGTCAGATCAAATTTAATCCAATGGTCAAGCAAACTCGGCATACGAAACGACATGAAATCCTCACCGTTAAAACCATCGAGATGGGACAACATCCTCCAAACGAAAGCTCTGCCATACGTCACATCTCTGCCATGCATTTAATGAAGCCAGCTGTCTAGCATCACCTCGAGAGTCACGCGCGTCCTATACGACTCTTCGGTCATCCGTATCCTCGAGTCTGGGGGGCAAGTGTACCGGTCGGCACCGGACGACCGAGACGTTCTCGTTGAATAACTTAAATTAAATACAGAACGTGGTTACACGTTAAGTAACGAACAATTACAACAATCGTTGACTAAGTCAAAACACGTTCTCTAGATCACTCTCCTAGTTTTCAGGAAACCACCAAGCACGACCCAGGGACCACTAAGCATGTCTCTAACCATCAGCTGCTTGGCCCATATGGCCAAGGCCCAAGTCAACCTACTAAAGGGACTTCTGAAAGGGGGAAAATGTACGTTTTTCAGATATCAGAGAATTCTCACTTGAGCACCATCGTTGACTTGAGCATCGGAGTGCAATCGCAGGTACCCTCGCTGGCCGACCGAGGCACGCAAAGAGGAAAAGAGACTTGAAGAATAGGACAACCAAGAGTGAAGTAAATACCGTGTATCGACGTGGATCAACATTACTCAGTCCCCAATATCCATACAGGTACACACACCAAAGTAAGTGACCTTGAACCTCTCAAGAAACACACTACCTTTGGCAAACCACACCAAGAATGTTGATCTTGAACACCTCAAGAACACACAACACTCCTTGGCAACACAAATACAAAAATACAGTAATTAAGGAAGAAGGGAATAGAATACACCTGAGTATTACAAAGCTTAAAGTTCAGAATTACAACCCAATCGTATTCCACACACTTAAGAATGATCCAAAGCTCTTTGAAATCTTGGAAAAGCTGTTTTGATAAACTCCTTTTCTTACTTCAAGATTAGGAGCATAAAACCACCTTTATATTGACCAACCAAGTGGTCAAAACACATTTAATAAAGGAGCCAAGGTAGTTAGGATCATTTAAAACATATTAAAACCACTTAACATAATTTTTTTAAGGTTTTCAGAAAAAAACAATCAATTGTTTTGTCGAAACAATCGGTTGAATTGACTTGACAGCAAAGTCAAACTTTTCAAAAACCTTTTCAAAAACTGCTAAGGTAAAAAAACCTGTTGTTTCGAAATTTTAACCTGTTCAAATTTCAATAGCATTTTAGAAAACTCATCTTTTCAAAAGGTTAAAGATTCAAATGAACTTGGATCATCTTAAGGAGTGAATTAACAAATTTCAAACAATTAGACAACACACACACCCAGAAGCAAGGTCTTGAAGCTTTCCTCTTGGATTTGGAGACATCAAAGCATCTTGTTCAACAACTACAACTAGTTATTGATTTACTAGTGCAAAAATTGCATTTTACACTGGTTTTAAGAGGCATTTCCTACCACCGGTGTAGATGTGGGTGTTGTAAAATGTGAATTACATATAATACCGGTTAAGCCACCAGTGTTATATGTAGCCCTATATTACATCGTTTACTCGAGCCAACCGGTGTAATATAGGGTCTTAAAATGTGGAGGGGTAAGCCCCTATATTACACCGTCTGAATCGAGTAACCGGTGTGATATAGGGTCAATTTTGAGTTATGAATGAGGCCACATATTACATTGGTTAAGGTAACAATCAGTGTAATATGTGTAGGTTGTGAAGGATAGGAAGGATGTGATCGTGGAGTAAAGTGAAGATGTTTAGACTATGGAGGATATGAATGTGGATGCTTATAGATTTTTCATATCTTGGTCAAGAATTCTTTCGAATGGAAAGCCAAATGGAGGAATAAACCAAGAAGGAATTGACTATCAATGGGCTACTGGCAAATGGTTTAAAACCATTTGTGACTCTTTTCCTTTGGTGTCTTCCTCAAACTTAGAAGATGAATATGGTGGCTTCTTAAGTACTCACATTATGAAAGTTTTTCAGGACTATGCAGAACTTTGCTGCAAGGAACTTAAAGATAGAGTGAAGAACTGGATAACTTTGAATGAGCCATGGACTTACAACATCAAGGGTTATACAGTAGGGACAAAGGCTCCAGGTCGATATTCTTCTTGGTCCAACCCTTATTGGAATGGTGGTGATTCTGGGACTAAACGATAAAGAGAAATACAACAATCCTGTAAATTCTATGACAATGGATTTTAATAAAGCTGAAATAGAAGTTGTTTTCAGTTCTCTGTCAAGTGGAGTTTTTGCAGGTTTTGGAAGAATAATAGCATATCAAAAAAAAGATTGATACATATGTTATCAACACAAAACATCAAAACGAAAGATATACAAACCTTAAGCAAGACATGTTTTTTTATAAGGATAGAAATAAGTATCTCATTCTATTTTATTTATTTCTTATTAATAAAAGAAAATAAAGATATAAATCTTAAACGAGACATATTTTTCAGACTATTATTAAGGAAATAATAATTATCAAATTATATGCAATTATTGTATGCAATATTGTACGATATTGTACCCAATTATATGCAATTAATTTAATAATGATAGAATCTCATGATTAGTATCCTACCTAATCAGATTGTAAATTGGGGAGAGAAACTCCCTATATATTTCTTTTACACGAAGTGATGTAAATACACATAAGAGAATAATAAACATCTATTCTTCTTACCATTTTTTTATCATTTTCTTATATGGTATCAGAGCACTGATCTTGGTGCCCTGATAGCCTCTCCATTTTTATCCTCTAAATAAAAAATCATGTCTGGCAAAGAAGACATCAGTAACGAGTCTGATAGAAACCTCGTACAAGGCTTCAGTGCCGAGCAAATTCAGCAATTGGCAAAGGCTATTTACTTGCTCAACAATAACGGTAAAAGTGACATGTTTGTTAGCTCTGCAGGTTTGCTTGCCCATAACTCCTCTTCTAATTCTGCTTTTACGAAACCATGGATTTTGGATAGCGTAGCAACCGATCACATTGCATCTGATTCACAATTTTTCACACACACTTCATCATCATTTATTTCAAATGTTAATCTGCCCACAGGCTCAACTGCCGTCTCATGTCCATTAGTAAGATAACCAGTTCACTAAATTGTTGTGTCGTTTTTACTCCACATGGTTGCGTTTTGCAGGACTTGGCTATGGGGAGGATGATTGGCTCGGGTAAACAACATGCAAGCTTATACTACATGTCCCCTCTTCCAAACCAAGGCCACGCATCTCAAATATCGACCAAACCTGATTTATGGCACAAGCGCCTCAAACATCCTTCTCCGGCGTCTCTACAACTTGTATCTTCCTTACTACCTATCCCTATCAGTAAAAATCTCATTCCCATTCATAATAATTGTAGTATTTCTCCCAAAGCTAAACATACAAGGCTACCCTTTCCTTTAAGCGCAATAAAATCTCATTCTCCATTTAATGTATTGCATTGTGACATTTGGGGTCATCATAAAACCCCAACTCATTTTGGAAAACGTTTTTTTCCTCACTATAGTTGATGACTATACTAGATGTACTTGACTATTTCTTATGAATCACAAATCTGGAACCCAACATCTCTTAGAGTCATTCATTACATTTGCACATAGAGACCACCTGCAAACTAGAAGTGATATGAAGTAGGGAGGAACATCCTTCTTCTTTTCTAACTTCCCCTTCGATCTCAGAGAATCAGACTTGTGGAAAATCTTTAAAAGATGGAGAAGGGTGAACGACCTCTTTATATCTAATAGATTAAATATCAAGAAGCAACGATTTGGATTTGTAAGATTTCAAGGAGTCCAGAACATCAAGGAGTTAGAATATCATCTAAACACAATTTGGATTGGGAGTTGGAAGATGAACGTTAATAGGCCAAAATACAACAGGGCAACAGATACAAGAAAAGAGTGGAACGTCAAGTTGAAGGAGAAGGTAACAGAGGCCGAAAAAGAAATAAAAAAAGAATGGAGGGCTAAAGGATCAAGCATGTACGCAAACTCTGTTAAGTATGGTTACAGAGGTAGAGCACAAACACAGAACAAAGAAAATGTGCATGCTATACACTTTAGAGCAGAGGAAACTCCCAGAGAATGGCTAAGTAAGTGTTATATTGGGAGAGTCTCAAATCTTAACAAGGTATCTAGCCTAAACGAAGTTTTATTTTGGGTGGCCTTGGATATACAAAGGTCAAATTTTTGGGGGGTTTCCATGTGCTGTTGAAAAGGGAAAATGAGATGAAGATCAACGATCCATAAAGGAGAATAAAGAGTGGTTTGAAGAACTGTTTGATACAATAATTCCTTGGGAAGAACAATTTGTAGCCATGGATAAATTGGTTTAGGTGAGATGCAGGGGTTTACCACTGAAGCTATGGAATTCAGACTGTTTCAAGCACATAGCAGCGTTACTGGGAACCCTGGTCAAGATTGATGAGGCAACTTTGGCACTGGAAGAGCTCGAGTACGCAAGGTTCAAAAATCAGAGTTTCAATGGGGTGTGAGGCGAAGATAACTAGTTACATGAAGATTAATGAGGTTCTGTATCAGGTATCGGTGGAGGAAGAGAGCACTGTCCCAGACTATAAACTGTGTCAATGCTATTGGAGTGAAGAATCTGAAGGATTAGACTCAGAGGTGGGTTCAATTGCATCAAACGGTTCAACGCACTCGGGGAGTAGGAATTTCGAGGTTGGAAGAAAGGTGGCGGAGGAGAATTTGATGGTGGAATTGCGAAATGCCCAGCCATCGTCGGAGCAAGGTCACCGGAGATCGGAACCTATCGGTACGGTGGGTGGTAGCGAGGCTCTTTCGGCTAGACCTCTAAGCCCCCTCTCTGCACCTATTATCTTAGGAAAGGATGACCTAGGGGCTATTTCCCCAACGACTCTAAGTAGGGCTGACGTGGACAAGAGGATTGGGCCTTCAGAATTGGCCCAAGATGGTTTGGTTTATGCAACCCATGCGAAAATGGAAGGGAGGTGCAGAAGCAAAAATCTATTGGAGACCCCGTCGAAATCTGGCCCAATTATCTATGGAGAGGAGAAGCTTTGGAACGGATCATTTGGGAGGCTGCCCATACCCAAAAATTTCATTTCTCTTGACGAATCAGAACAGAGAGTCCTTAGCGGGGAAGTCAAGATCACCTCACACCATGTGAAAGCACGAAACAGAGTAACCATCGTGCCCCCTCTAACTCGTTCGCGGTTGCGAAGGAGAATAGGAGGATTCCAACGTGCACGACGAAACTGGTAGCGGCAGGAACAACAGACTCATGTCAAATTTCGATGTCAGTGGAAGGGATCAAAGGGGGGGTTAACGGTTCATCCAAGTCTGTATCAAGGGTGGAGGATTCGTTAGGAGAGTCACAAGAGGCAAATCAGTCATCCAAGCAACACTTCTCTGTTGTCGCAAAGAACAAACATGAGCAAAGCCAATTTCAATCGGATTCGAAATCAAACAGAATCAAAGATACTTATCTTCTGCTCGGCAAGCAAAAGAAAAAGGGGACCCAATTGATTGAGGATGAGGCGAACTACCAGAAAAAGCAAGTCCACAATTCGATATAAGGGTTCTGGGTGGGAGAATCAAGCAAGAGCATCAAGCGGGATGAACGCAAGAATATAAGGTCAGTCCTATCTCAAATTAGTAATTCTGTCTCTAATACGACCATTAATAACTGTAATCGTTTATTTTGGTTGAAACATGGGAGCCTTGAAACAATTAGAGTGTGGGAGTTGGGTAAACAGTTAGGGGCTTCTTGCGGGGAAGAAGGAAAAGTTATGGTAAGCTTAAAGGAACTAGAAAAAAGGGATAGGTTTATGAAACTTAAAAGGGAAGCGGGGGACGTTTTAGGTTGTTAATGAGAATTCTCTCTTTAAAC
>Ga0123342_1008038_pt1 | contig 13536 bp, 7 predicted proteins | sample Turbeawhitnodule_FD_89960 | JGI IMG/M metagenome (GOLD analysis project Ga0123342, IMG submission 89960) | Root nodule microbial communities of legume samples collected from Mexico - Turtle bean Mexico white nodule | ecosystem: Host-associated > Plants > Roots > Nodule | place: Mexico: Nepantla...
GCAATAACAACTGAATTTAAATGAGTTTAAGGGAAGAAAGAGATACACAAACAGTTTATACTGGTTCACTCTTAAACCAAGAGCTACATCCAGTCCCCAGAAGCCACTGGGCAATCCACTAAGGAATCAATACAGATTACACACAAACCACCAAAGAAGTGACCTTAAACCCTTCAAGAAACACACTCTCTTTGGCACAACACACTCCAAGAATGTTGATCTTGACGACCTCAAGAGCACACAACACTCCTTGGCAACAACACCAAAATTTACAGAATATTCAGAACGTTGTTTACAGAACAATCTAAAATCAATACAGATGTAATCCTATTCCACTCTCTCTTGAGAAAACCAAAGTTGAAAAGAGAATGTTCAAAACTTGAAAGCAATATTTCACAACTGAAAAACTCAAATCTGTTTTTCTTGTTTGTTATAAAACATAAACAAACCATTTATACCTTTCAAAGATTGGTCAAAGCATTTAATACAGGAGCGTATTTAGTTGGAAATCATTTAAAGCACATTCAACTAACAAAACATAATTCTGTTAGGATTTTCAAAGAAACAATCGATTGAAATCACGAAACAATCGATTGTTTTGGTGTGACAACAAGTCAACCAACCAAAACAATTTTCAACCTTTTCAAAAACACCTAAGAATAAAACAATCGATTGTTTCGACAAAACAACAGGTTGTTTTTCTCTTAGTTTGAAAAACACTTTAAACTTAAAAAGGTTTTAAAAAACATTAGCTTTAGATTCAACAAAGAGTGGATTACACATTTAAACTACCCATATCCTATCCTAAACACAATAGCAACTTCAGCCTTGCATCAAACACATGGATTTGGATTCTTCAAAGCCTTTGATCACACTTGATCAACAAAGTTGCATGATTTGATATATGTGACCTTGTGTGAACTGATTCCTGTTATTTGTGTTTGACTTATTTTCTTGCTCCTACCGGTTGACTCGAACGACAACCTCTGACCCTCCTATTTCCGCTTGAGAATTGAACTTCCTTGGTTGAAGAATCTCTCACCTGCAAAGACAAAGGGCGCCTTGACGGCCGTTTGCACTCTGACGCTCAAGTCAGTATTAGGGCAAAGAAACACTAACTGTATAAAGTAGTTTTAGTCTTAGAAGCCTTGTATCTTGCTAGGGCTCTTAGCACCCTTTATATAGGTTGAAACTAGGTTTTACCTTTGTTCCGTTACCCGTGTCTAGGGTTCCTTGGAGAATGTCCCTGCGCGCTATTACACAATCTTAGCATAATCTGGCACATAAGACTTCCCTTAACTGGAGTGCAACGACTAATAGAATGGGGCCTGGGTACCAACTTGTGCACCAAATTTCTGGCGCCATCTGTTCTGTGGGTTCCCTAAGTATTCACGTGCCATGCATGCAGCTTCCTTGGAAACCCTAACCGTAACGAGCCTTAGCGCCTCCAAGGACTATTTGCTCGTGTCGCGCCTGAATGCGCTATACACACCACTTGCATGGATCCCTATTGTCTTAGGGCTTCCTCCCATATCTGATGTTTAACTAATAACTAGTGCAATTCTGGGGCCCACCTTACGTGACCCATCTTTACTATCAGGCCCCGGTGTGCAATGTCTAAGGTCTGTCACTGGAGTCGATGACTGAGGACTGGTCGGTACACTTCTCTTCAACTTTCATATTCTTATCCATCACAACACTGTTTGTAACTCTTTCATTCTTTTCACCTTTTTGTTTATACCAAGGGGGAAACCCCTACTTGAAATAGCATTCATCTATGGTATGATTCAGTCTGTGACAATGTGTACACTGCTTACCATTGTTTTGATACATGATTTTCCTCTTCCTTGAGATCTGCCAGTGCTGCTGCGAAACGTCTTCCAATTTCCTTGATTGCCTGAAGAATTAAACAGAGCTTTGCTATTCAACATCACACTACCTTTATTCACCATCTCATTGCTTGCCAGTTGCCGTTCTTAATGGATGACGAGGGAAAAAATACGATTTATAATGGGTAAAGGCTCCATTAGCAAGATTTGTGTCTTAACAAAAAGATAAGTATCGTTTAGACCTTTTAACAAACACAAGGCGTACTCAAACTCTTTATACCTTTGGATGTGTTTGGTTAACGCACAACTGCATTTGATCTTGCACTCGCAATCAGGAGTTGGTCATAGTGCTTCAAGCTCTTCCCATAAGATTTTCAAATTAGTGTAGAATTCAGTCACTGTTCGTTCACCTTGCCTCATGGAATGTATCTCTTGAAGAAGATCCAAAATCCTGAAAAGATCTCCTTTTGAAAAATGTTCACGTAAATCTTCCTAGAGTTCCCTCGCATCCTCTACGTAAACCACACTCTGCGCAATCTGTTCACTAAGGGTTCGTGTTACCCATGATATAACCATCATGTTGCACTGTTCCCACGTTTCTTGAAGAGAAGTACCTGTTTTTGGAGCGGGCAGAGTGCCATTAATGAATTTGTGTTTGTTCTTTGAAAGAAGGGCACGACGCATAACCCTACTCCATGGATGATAATTATTGCCGTCAAGCTGAAGATTGATCAAAACGGTTCCTGGGTTTTCTCCAGCATGCAGATAGTAAGGACTGCCTGGATTCTGAGCGGGATCTTGACTAATGCTTGGATTCTGGGTGGGATCTTTACTGCGGCTAGTGTAGCTTCCATCACGAATCACAAACAAAAAATAGAAGAAAAATGTAAAGAAAACACAAGAACCAGAAACAAGAACAAAAGAAATAACGGAAGCAGAGCGAGACTTTAACTCTCTCTGATACCATATTGAAATATGGTCTCCATGACCCACACTATGCAGCATAGTGATCTTCCTTGTTGCTTAATCGTGTGTGAGAGATGACACATGTATTGAATTATGATTGTGCGGTGGACGCATTAGATTATGCGGTGGAATAGAGAAAAAGGGTAAATAATAAGATGGAAGGAAAAATTGTATTATATTCATATGTTATAATGAGAAAGGAATACAAAGTATATATAAGCTCTGTTAAAACAAGAAAACAGAAACAGAATCTCACAAAACTCAATAAAAGCCGTCTGTATGGTTAGATTTATTTTTTATAAATTTTTTTAATTAATATTTTAATAGTTTTTGAAAGATTAGTTTTCTAGAAGAAAATATTCTCTAAAATGTACTATAAATATTTATAAATGTTTGTTTTTTTCTCTCCCGAAAATAAGTGAAACTGAACATGCATTAAGATGAATAGTGTATATAGTTTTCAACTAGACGTTCATATAGATCAAGTTATACTCCATTCATTAAAATTAATATCTTTATTTACAAGTATGTTTAAAATTGAAAATATCAAATAGTGTAGTTATAAGAAATTATAATTATATATAATTAATTATCTTTGGATTAGTGAAATAGATTAAAATTGCAGTAAATATATCAATTTTAGAAAAGAGTAATTATGTTCTCAAAAGTTGAAGGGATGATTTATGTTTGATAAATTCGTGTGGACTGTTAATGTTAAAAGGTTACTGTATTAGTGAAAATCATAGTATTAGATCAGGATTTGATTTATTAAACTTGGAAAAGTCTATGTTAAGACAAAAATATTGATTTTTAAGAAGAAATAACTCAAATGTATATCTGATAAAGAAAATATTCAGAAAGATAAATAAAAAGTGGTAAATTAGAATTAATGATCATTGGCAAGAACAAAGAGAGATTGCATAAAGGGATAAGTGAGAAATGTTGTATTTGTTCAAAGAATTTTAACCAAGGAAACAAACTAGGATGGTTCGCTATTTATAGTTTTTTCTCTCTCTTATGGTCGTAATAAAATATACATATACATTAATAGTACAATCGTTTAAAATTAACTATTTATCTATCTTGATAAGTGGGTCTTCCAAAATAGCTTGTAACTAATTTTAGAAAAAGATATAATTCTCTATTTCATTGTTCAAGTATATTCCAACACTTGGCAATTTCAAATTTGTTTGTAGAGTTGTTGGTTTTGGAGTAAATTAGAGTGTTAGATTGAGATTTTGCTGATTTGGAAAATTACAAGTTGATTGTGATGTGAAAAAGATTCTTGAATGTGTTTGAATGGTGTTATGAATAATTTGAAATGTAGATATTGATGAATATTTGTTTTTTGATTTAAATGTTGATTTATGAAAAGGACTTGAAGTTTTGAATAATTGAATAAGTGGTCGATGATTTAAATTGATTGTGGTATGCATTATGAAGTAAAATCTTAGTTTTCACTTGACAAATTTGGTTTTAAAATGAGGTATACATGCTCTCATTCTAACATCCACTCAGTAGATTTTTCCTGGGCTCACTGGATATGGAGATGTAGAGTTTGGGGTGCGCTCGACCCCAAATCCACTCAGAGATTTTTCTTGTGCTTCAAGCGGATTTTACATGCAGAGTTAGGGGAGATCTCAATCTCAAATCCGCTCAGTGAATTTTCCTTGCACTTAGCGAATTTAAGTTGCAGTTTTGAGGTGCTCTCGACCTCAAATCTACCCAGCTAAATTCCATGTGCTAAGCGAATTTGAGATGTAATTTTTAGGTGTTTTCTGTCTCAAATTCGCTTAGCCAATTTTTCCTGGGCTCAGGCCAATCTTAATTGACTCAAGTCATTTTGACAACATTTGTGATTTTTGTTTTTGTTTCTTTTCCATTGGTCATGAAACTGAATTAAATATTTTGAAAATTTATCATTTCGTAAATTAGAAATGATTACAACTTTAAAAGACCTATATTTGATTTAATTTATGTAACATAAGTGTTTAAAATAATTCATTAAATTGATTTGTGAAAGTTGTATGTTATACGATCATTGTTGATATTTTCTAACAATTGTAAGAGTATAGACTTTTGTGTGATTGGATGGTATGTTGATGAATGAGATGAAATATGAATAATGTGGAATGAGATCGAGACATAGTATTTTCAGGAAAGGAAGTACCATGTTGAGATTGTTAGGATGTGAATTGACTAGTGATTCGTCTAGAAGGAGATAAGAGTCGATGGAGGTTCATATGACTTTGTCTGCGGTTTGAAAAACAATCCGGTTGGCAGGTCATATAAGTTAACCATGTCATATAAGGTGATTTGATATTGGAATTATTATGCGCATAGCTGTGTGGATTTGATAGTGAGGTAGTATGATAGGTGCAAATCTCTAAGTCTAAGTCAATGAACGAGTCTTCCAGAAGTAGAGACAAGTGTCTGTGGGTGGATATCAGTGGATTTTTGACGAGAGTGGTAATGAACTATGTTAGTGGATTTCTTCTACTTATAGATATTTGTTTGAGACAAATTAAAGATATAGTGAAAAGTTTCTGATTGAATGTTTAAAAATGGTTTTTGAAACAATGTTTGAACTTGAATTAAATGTATGTTATGAATAAAAAAAAAGTATTAAGAATGAAAGAATCTTGATTAAGTGGTGATGGTGCACACTCATAATTAAATTAAGATGATTTTCTATCTTAATTTTGAAAGTTTGATGTTGAGCATATGTTTAATTCTAGTGCGATATGTTTCATTTTATTAAAGTGTTTGTTTATAGATTTGGAAGTTGTCTCTTAGATTAAAAATTTTAAATAAAAAAAATGGTTTCATTGTAGTACCTTTATATGTTATAGGAGTTTTGTTATTATTGATGGACTCAAATTATAAATGAATTTGATGTGAGTTGATTTTAGGATTGTTCATTTTATGGTGTGACACTTTACTTAGATTGAGATTTTAGGAATTTAAGAGTGAAGAACTTAGGAAAATCCCCACTAGACATTAACTTAATCAAGTGGTTAAGTAGATATGAAGGTTCATTTCACAAAGGCAAAAGGAAAAGACAATTATAAGGTGAAAATGATGCTAGAAGGTGCGGAATTAAAGAACAAGGAAAAGAAACCACAATAGAATTGCCGAATGGAAACAAGGAAAACCAAACAAAAGCATGATACAAAGAGTAAAATTGGAATGACAATGGAAGAATAGATGAAGGAATGAGAAAGCTTATGTGATGGATTTGAGAAGTGGAACACGCCACTTGGAATGTGATTGGCCTCCAAGATAAGTGAAGATAGGCGCCACTTGAGAGCTCTCAATACTCACAAGATAAGACCTAAATGCTAAGAGGAATTCAAACCTCACTAACACCTCACACAATTTATGCAGAGTAACTCTTCTTCTATTAATTTCAACTTTTTAAAATACACTAGGTAGGCCTCCTATTTATAGGTGAAGGAGCCTTGGAGAACAAGCTAAAGGGGGTTGGATGGGAAAAGGGAAAAAATGGGCAGCCTTAGGGTTTGACTAAGTCAAACCCGCATCCTAGGCTTGTCCTTCTAGAAACTAGGTCAAAATGCCTTCCAAAAGGGTTAGGAACAAGCTAAAATGTTACCCACACCCCCTATTATGCTAAAGGTACCTTATTCTAGCCTATATTTGCTATTTGGAACCCCAAAGTGAGCCCAATTATTTACAACATATTTGTATCTTATAAGAAGACCAAAAGGAAGAATAGTTGGTGTGATGGTTTATGCTCATCTCCTCTGGTGAGGTCCATCTGATCCTTGGTGGATTTATGAATTGAACGCTGAGATGACAGTTCACCATGTGCTTTGTCTTTTGCTTCCTTGGTCATCTTCGTAGTTACTTGGGTTGTATCATAATTTGAGACATTTTTCTTTGAAGGATCTAAATATCATCTCTTGAATGAATTAATTCTTTATCAATTTTATTCTTATAAATAGAAAGAAATATTTTCAAGGTCACATGAACATGAAATGAATAGTTTCCCAACGAGTATGCAACAAGTTGCAAGTTAGATTTAGTTGTGCTATGATTCATTTTTAGATAGATATAAATTGTGAGAGTAGATAAGTAGTAGACTAAGAGAAATAATGATGGTAGAGTTCCCAAAAGAGCGACACAAAGAGCAAAAGAGAGACGTTACATGGTGTTAAAACATATGGCCTTAAACGAGAGGGGGGGGGGGGGGGAATTGTTTAAAGGGGGTTTTCAAAAACTTTTTCAGTTAGAACAAAATCCTTTGTATGAAACTCAATCAGAAATTCAGTTTGCCAAGATATTAAACGCAAAACAGCAAAGCACCAGAAAAACAATCGGTTGGTTGTTTATACCAGCAAAGCAATAACAACTGAATTTAAATGAGTTTAAGGGAAGAAAGAGATACACAAACAGTTTATACTGATGCACTCTTAAACCAAGAGCTACATATAGTCCGCAGAAGCCACTGGGCAATCCACTAAGCAATCAATACAGATTACACACAAAACCATCAAAGAAGTGACCTTGAACCCTTCAAGAAACACACTTCCTTTGGCACAACACACACCAAGAATGTTGATCTTGACAACCTCAAGAGCACACAACACTCTTTGGCTTACAACACCAGAAATTACAAAGTATTCAGAACGAATTACACTTGTTTACAGAACAAACTGAAATCAATACAGATGTAATCCTATTCCACTCTCTCTTGAGAAAACCAAAGTTGAAAAGAGAATGTTCAAAACATGAAAGCAATCTTTCACAACTGAAAAACTCAATTATGTTTTTCTTGTTTGTTATAAAACATTAACAAACTATTTATAGCTTTCAAAGATTGGTCAAAGCATTTAATACAGGAGCGTATTCATTTGAAAAACATTTAAAGCACACTCAACTAAAAAAACAGAATTCTGTTAGGATTTTCAAACAAACAATCGATTGAAATCATGAAACAATCGATTGTTTTGGTTTGACAGCAAGTCAAACAACCAAAACTGTTTTCAACCTTTTCAAAAACACCTAAGAGTAAAACAATCGGTTGTTTCGACAAAACAACAGGTTGTTTTTCACTTAGTTTGAAAAACACTTTAATCTTAAAAGATTTTTAAAACACTTTAGCTTTAGATTCAACAAAGAGTTGATTACACAAATAAACTACCCAAATCCTATCCTAAACACAACAACAATTCCAGCCTTGCATCAAACACTTGGATTTGGATTCTTCAAAGCCTTTAATCACTCTTGATCAACACATGGGGCTAGTGTGGACTTAGCGTCCCAATAGAAATGAAAGCTAATCTTTTGGTGACTATACATTAAAGTCGACTTCAAATGGGACACAACTTTACAAGATAGTGTTGGCTAAGCCTACATAAATAAAAATTTATTATTTAACTATGCCGTAGGTTTGGGAGACACTAAAATGGATATAAAATTAAATAATTATTAATAAGTGGACTTTAAGCCTAACTCAACCTCATAAAGCAGGCTTATAAAGTGAGGTTTGCACCCACTTATATACTGTGAAATGTTCTAATCTCTAGTTGATGTGGGATCTCCAACACACCCCCTCACGTTAAGGCTACCAACTTGTGCGTGAAACTATATATTATGGGTGGTCCGATAGCGACTCGATAGTGGGTGGCGTGATAAACCCAACAAACAATCGCTAGGATAGGCTCGAAATAACTCTGGTACCATATTAAGAAGTAAACTTTAAGCATAACTTAACCTCATAAAACCGGCTTATAAGGTGAGGATTGCACCCACTTATATACTATGAAATGTCCTAATCTCTAGTCGATGTGAGATCTCCAACAATAATTAAACTTAGTGACACTGTTGGGGACACTACGTGAGAAAACAAATGTGAGTAAATTGCCGCCATTGGGGACACTACTTGAGAAATAAATATGAGTAAAATGCACTTAAGGAGAGCGAAATGGCCATGAAGACAAAAGAGGAAAACGAAATTAAGAAGAGCGAAATGACCACGAAGAAGATATAGGGTTTTTAGGAGGAATTTCAGGATTATGAGTTTGAAAGTGTGAGATATAAATCAGAAATTGAAAGTGTGAGAAAATGAAAATGTGAGACAAAAATATTTTAATGTTTTATTTTTTTTCTCACAAAATAACTTAGCATGGGCTAAGGTGACAATAAACATCCACGTCACCTTAGTGTCGCTTAGACCTACGCTAAATGTAATAAAATATTAACTTGCATCCACTTTGTGTCTCCATTCTAGAGTCTAGTATTTTTTCACTTAATTTTTTTCATTGCATCTACTTTGTGTCCCCATTCTAGACTTTAACTTATTATTGTTATTTTAATAACTTTTAGTGTGAGTTAAAGGTCTCCATTGTGGATACAATATTTGTCATTTATTTTGTGTCCAACTTGAGTAGATTCACCCATGCTAATGACATCTTTTTTATAGCCCCCGTGTTTTGTTGGCAGCTAAAATGAATTTTTCTTGTAGTGGTATGTTGGTAGTTTAAAGAATTAAACACTTGTTTCTAGAGGGAGTACCAGAGTTAATTTCCAAGATAAAAATTATAAGGTGTGATGCAATCTGATGTAGGTCAAAGTTCTTGCTTGTGGAATTGTGGATGAAGAGGCAGCGGAAGACTTGGATGAAAGGAAGCAACCGAATGGTTGGAGTGTCAGTGAAGGTGATGGTGTTGCTTTGAAGAGGAAGTTGGTGAGGCCAACCTTCCAAGGAGCTCACTTAGGCCGTGTAGGCTTGCAAGGAAGGGGAGATTTGAGAGAGAATGATTTCTGAATTTAGAATGCTTCATTCACATTTATGTCAAATCTAAGTACAAAGTGTTTAGGCAAAGTATTTAAAGATGATAAGGGAATGAGGTAGCTTGCTTTTGAAGCTACTCTAACCCTAGGTAAGCTTGCTTAACCATGGTAGGTTTGGTGGCTTAAGGAGTGGCTTATATCCATTTAAGATGCTCTCGAGATCCTTGCTTGTGTGACAAGTGAGGATCTCTTAGAATATCTTTTAATTGTTATTCCTGCCGGTTGACTCGAGGGCCTTCGTACGTCTCACAATACTCCCACGCCCGATTCTCTATGCCTTCGTTCGTGCCTTTCTTTCAATCAAAAACCTGAAATCACAAAGATAAGGGGCGCTAGAGGCTGTTTGCACTCCGATGCTCAAGTCAATCTTAGGGCTAGGAAACACCAAAACTGTTAAGCGTAAAAGCTCTGTGTAAACTGTGTGTGTGAAGCGACTCAAATGAATAGCGTACCTTACTAGGTTTGTTACTACCCTTTATATAGTCCAGGGTTTCCACTGTTTCCATTACCCAAAATAGGCTTTCTGAGGGTGAGCCCTAGCGTCGCTATTACCCACTCTTAGGGCAATCTAGCGCGTGAGGCTCCCTTACTGGAGTGCAACCTCTGACGAGATGACCACCTGGGTACCACCTCGTGCACCTGGTCTTTGGGGTTACATGTCCTGGGAGTGCCCTAGCTGCTCACGTGCCATGCGTGCAGTTTCACCCCTGGAACGTGGCCCTTATAGGTCGTATATTTTCCAGTGGCTCTTTACTTGTGTTACGCCTGAACGCGTCATCCACACCACACGCATGGACTGTCGTGACCTAGGCTTCTCCCTAACTGATAACTGGTGTGCAGTCTGGGATCCACCTCTCGTGGCCCAGCTTTGCTGTTCGAGTCACCGATGTCCGACTTCTCATGGACCTCATGATATTGCTGAGGACACATAAGTACATCGTCGTGATCGGCGTCTGACCACTCTTCGGCACCTTGGCTCACGTGGCTCGCGAGACACTGGCCCACGCCACTCGTGGGACCCACCTTATGTGGGCCCACCATTACTAGCGGTCAAACTACGTTCGAGGACTGGTCGATACACAAGCCCCCAAGTCTCGAGCTGTAACTTGTTCAGCAAAGAGACTAAGTCCTCACCCTGGCAACCTACGTGGCTCTGTGTGACAGGACGTGAACAGTGCACCGAAGTGACGCTTCTCTGAGCCTGTTTTAATCTGCACACACTTGTCTTGACCAACAGTCACGACTTAATGTCGCTTGCGCTTCTTAGTTTACGTTAAGCATTTAAAAACGCGCGTTCCAATCACTCTGAAACTCATTTACACGCTTCATCTTCTTCCTTCGAGCGCTCTCATTTCTCTTTCTCCCAAAAAACCAGAGCCTTCAACCTTCATCAATCAAAATGTATGATTTTTACCCATTGATCACCCTTATCTTTTGCTTTTGCAGCTTGAATAACTGTCTGGGACTGTTTAAATTCTTGCATTTAGGTTTTTGCACTTTACGTTTTCCCCGTTTGTGTTGCGCCCCTGTTTAGGTTTTTCTGGGTTTTTCTTACATCTTCCACTGAACCTTCGTTTCTTCCTTCTTTTTCCTCTCCCTCTTCGACTCCCTTTTAGATGGCTAGAACCAAAACAACTTCAAACCCTCCTCCCAAGTAGATTACAGAGCCCTCTACCCCTGGGTCTTCGAGGATCTCCTTGCTGAGACCTCTGCTCTCACCTCTAGTAAGGACGTGATGAAACATAGGGAGGATGAGGCCGCTCACATGCTTCGTGTGTTTGGGCGAGAATGCGATGCTTATGTATAAGGGCTTCAAGGGGAAGTTCTTCAAAGTGTGTTGTAACGACTACAATTGCACTCTTCTGGATGGCTTCCCACTCTACTGGGTGAAGAAGCTAGAGTTCAAGAAGCCGAGGACTCTTGAGGAACTGACACCTCAGGATCGCGAGCTCTCCCAGGTCTTCGCAAGCCTAGGGGCGGTGTTCAACACTGCCCAACTGATTAAGCATGAGTTCAACCCTTCTGATCTCAAACGCTATATCGGTACTTGTCTCCATACCTTTCTCACCCCACCTTGCATGTTTTTGGTTAGCTTGCATATCTTAAGTTTTGTCCTTGCTTCTCATCACGCCTATTAGCATACTGCTATACTTGCATATTCTGCCCCTTCGTGCTTATACGCTTACCCTTGTATTCTGTATTGCTTTGCTGACCTCTTGAATTCTGCATTGCTTTGCTGACCTCTTGAGTTTTGACCTTGGTGCAGGTATGGTGCTGAACGAGGAAAAGTGGGCAAGGCTTGCTAATGCCCTTTCTTGTCGCCTAGGGGCGTCTGGCGCCGCGAGTGTCTCTGCTTCTCCCACCCCCATTCCCGCCACCGCTGCGACTTCCCCCACTCCATCTGCCCCCATTGCCGTGGTGCCCCTTGCCGCTGTCCAGGTGTCTCCCGCTCCAATTCCCCTTGAGAAAGTCTAGGGAGTGGTGGAGATTGCGTCTGACGAGGATTTCACCTAGGGGCCCGTCTTCAAGAGACGCAAGGCAATGGTAACTGCAACCTCCCATTCCACAACCGAGGGTCGCCCTGCCTCTTTCAGGGAGCACCCTCCAAGCGCCCCCTCACCTCGCGGCCCACTTGCTATTCAAGGTGGCGGCGAGAGCGCCTCCGAGCATGGGCACACTCCACCTGCTCCTAAGCTCCCTGCTGTTCTCCAGCATGCCCTTCAAAGTTTCCAACGAGAGGCAGCGGTGGAGGTGATCGAGGCAGTGGCCAGGGAACGCTTGGGACTTGGCTTCGGCGGGCTCCTTTCCCAAGCTAATGCTTACATAGACAAGGCTGAGGCGCTGAGGGAGCAACTAGCCCTGGTGGAGGCGAAGGCCAAAAAAGACTTGGTTCTGGCGGAAGAAAAGAAGAAGGAAGAACTGGCCCAACTGGTCCTTATCTTCACCAATCGGGAAACCGCCTTGGACCAAGAGATAAGCAATCTCCGCCAAACTGAGAAAGAGATCAAGAAATGGCTCTTCGACAAAGGTCAGGAGTACACTGATCTCGAATCAAAGGTCTGGCCCTTGCGCATCAGGGGGTGGAGCTGGAGAAAGAGGTCGAGGTGGCTAAAGCCAAGATAGCCAAACTTGAAGAGAGAGCTACTAATCAGAAAGTGCAGCTTGGTCACGTGGAGGCTGAGTTCACTAAACAGGATGAAAACTTCAAGAAAGTCGAGGCTGAGCTGATCGAGGATGCTGCCGATGCATATGCTGCGGGGTTCGAGGAAGCCCTTGCTCAGGTTGCTTGCGTGCACCTTGAGATGGATACCTCACCCTTCGCCACATCGAATCGTGTGGTGGATGGGCAGATCGTTCCCAGGGTACCACCGTCATAAGCTGTATTTGGTCCCCCGACGAACAATTATTCTTTATACATGAATGCATCATTTTCTTTCAATTATCTGAGTTGTTTTCCTGCTTTAAATTGCTTTATCTTTCTCAAACTTGACCTGTTCGAACTCCGCGCATAACTCGTTTGGCCTCGATACGTCTGAATGCTGTTCCTTTATTCCACTTAACTTGCGTTCTTCATTTCTGATCATTAATTGTTGTACTTCATGCTGATGCTTCTACCAACACCTTCAACAACGCTTGAGCCTTAGGTAGCACGTTTTCCCGCCTCATCCTACCGTATACTCCGTTAGGTAGTGGGGGTTCGCACACTAACCTGAATGACCCCGCCCTTGCTGTATAAAGCCAACGGAGGGTTTAACTATGAACTGGGCTATTCAACCTTGGCGTTCTCACTTGAGGGAGGGATATTGATGTGAATGCAATAACAAGAATACATGATTCTTTGACATTCTTAGGAGCAACTTGAGTTGGTCATGAAATGGCACTTTACTTAGAATTGGATCAATGTTCTAATTCAAGAACTCACCAA
>Ga0123342_1008039_pt1 | contig 13528 bp, 8 predicted proteins | sample Turbeawhitnodule_FD_89960 | JGI IMG/M metagenome (GOLD analysis project Ga0123342, IMG submission 89960) | Root nodule microbial communities of legume samples collected from Mexico - Turtle bean Mexico white nodule | ecosystem: Host-associated > Plants > Roots > Nodule | place: Mexico: Nepantla...
AAAAAATAAAAAAAATAAATATATATATTTTAATAAATATATATATATATATATATATATATATATATATATATATATATATATATATATATATATATATATATTAGTACTGATTTATTTAAAAATAACATTTCAATCACTCGTAAAAGAATCATAACTTTTTACTTTAATATCTATAGTAGATGTTACAAAATGTGAGTAATAATTAAAATTTAATATTTTAGACCGTCACGATATTTTTTATATCATTAATCAAACTAAAGCTTTTCCTATTGTTGTTTTTCAATAAAGATATTTTACAAATAATTCAATAATCAATTTAGTAGTTGTTCGAATTGTTAGATTGGTAATGGTTTGGGGCCATTTTGCGCCGTTTGATATATTGATTGGGTGGCTGCAACTTAGCTACCGTGTACGGCGTAGCAGCACCAACTTGTCGTTTGTTGGTTCTTCACACTCACTCACTCTCTCTCTACAACTACACACAAAACACTGTTTCAAGGTCCAATTTGAGAATCGTTCGGAACAAAATAAAATAATTTTTATTTTCTTAAAACAATTTTTCTATTTACAATATTTTATTATATTTGAAAGATGAAAAAAAAATTTCAAAAGGTTATTTAAAAGGTTAAAAACCTAAAACACCGAAGTATTAATTATTTGAAAAGAGTACAGTCCCTTCCCAACATGTACTGTAGAAAATGAAATTGTACTTTAGAAAAATACAAATTTAAAACACCTAAAGTAATAACGGATCTATATTATGTTTTAATTAATACGTATCTACAGTATTATACAATCCCAGTTTGAAGAAGTACTGTAGAAAGTAAATCGTACTTTAAATATAAAGTTTCAGCATAATACATAATGCGAGACATGAAAAGGTTAACTGATGACAAAAAAGTTTCAACATAATACTTACAAAGTTTGATGACGTTTTTGGTCCTTCTAACATTGCTATCCTTTTCTTTTCTTTTTCTCGACTTTAATACCTCACTTTTCATTTAACTATTTTTTAAATATCCACAATTAAATCACTTACTATGTTAGGTACACACTGAAATATTTTTTTAATTTTAAAAAATAAAGTGAAAAAAAAATTATATTGATGGTTCGGTTCTGTAAAAAAATATCATTTCATCATCCACACTTGTAACACGCTGTAATCATTTATAATTTATTATTTGACTTATATTTAGTTCCGTAGTTGTTTTCACATTATGAACAACATAAATTCTCTTATCATGTCTCCACCAATTTTGACTATATTTATTGAAGTCCCAATGTGTCAACATAGTTAACTATAAACAAAACTCTACCAAAATCAATTATAGTCATGCAATCATCAAAGTCAATACGAAATCCAACGTTGGTGTACAACTCAATTCAAAATAAGTTTAATAAATAAAATAATCCATAATACAAAAATTTCAGAATTATATAAAAATTCCAAAATATCAAACAACCAAATAACAAATATAGTTAAAATAGATCATAATTTAAAATTACTAATGCCATAAAAGTATTATATAGATTATAGAATTTCATACGTATATTTATAAACTAATAATAAAGAGATTTTAGCTTATAGTTTTTATACATGGTTAAGTTAAAATCATGTTGACTCTTTCATTAAGCGAATAAGAAAAATGTTTAGATTTTTCTTACTATTTTGGTTTATTGATTTTTCTTTTTATTTTTGTTAATAAAAATATTTCAAACCTTATATAAATTTTCTTATTTCTTTTTACCATGTGAATGTTGAAGCATTGATTTATGGATTATTGATTTCCATATTGTTGGGAATCTCTTCTTAATTATTGGGAAACCATATCCAATGAATCTTGATAATTGATCCATTGATTATATTCAATGAAGACCAATGACAAATTTTCCTATTCAATGAAATTCTAACATGACTCGATTTGATATGAGCCTAATACGACTCAACTCAACATGGATCCTACTCGATTAATAAAGACCCGACTTGACTTGACTTGACTCAAATCAATCTAAGCCCAATCCAAATCAACCCAACCTGAGCCCGACTTTACTCAACCCAAGACAGACCTAAGTCAACCTAGTTCGAGGTAAGCTCTAATTAACTTGGCTCAATGTGGGTTCAACTTGACTTGACCTAACAAGTAACAAACTTGACTCAGTCCAATGTGGGTCTAATTCGACTTGACTTAACATAGGTCCAACTCAAATTAGTCCTAGGTGGGCATGACTTGACTCGACTCGACAGAGACTCAACTTGACAAGGCATGATGTACGCCCCACTCAACTCGACCCAACGTGGGTTTAACTGGACTCTACTCGACGTGGGCCAAAATAAACTCAACCTTATATGGATCCAACTTGACACAACCTAATGTGGGCTTGACTCAACTCAACTCTACGTGGGTCCAACTCGACTTGGCCTGACGTGCATCTGACTTGACTCGGTCCAACATGGACCTGACTCAACTTGACCATAAATGAGCTCGACTCAACTCAATGTGACGTGGACACAATAAACATTGACTCAAATTGGACCTAATCTAACCTAAGCCAACCCCAACCCAACCTACTTAAATTAGGCCTAATCCAACCTTCCCTATATTAACCTGAACCCACTTTGGCAAACCTAGCTATCCTGACTCGACCTAATCTAAATGTGACCCGACTTGGCCAACAAGGGTCCAACCCGACTTTTGCCAACATGACTTAGACCTGTTTTAGCTTGATTGATGAACATAATTTTACTCATACTTAGAAGCTTTAATCATAGCTTTCTTGGATTGAAATTATGAATATATTCACTATTTTATCTATTCATCTAATTGGTTTATTTTATCTATAATTATTATTTATGCTAATCTTGTATGTTTAGTTAGAGTAGACGGTCTCCCTAGACAATTTAGTGGTTACATGGAATAGACATTCCAGCGACTCATCTAAAGAAAACAACTCAACAATATCAAGTGTAATGAAGACGAATGTTTAAAAAGAGTCTGATGTGAATATCTTAGATAGAGGGTCTAAGGAAACGTCTATTGTGTTGATGCACGAGTCTAAAAGGAGCGTCTATTTATATGAGTGGGCTTGATAAATCAAATTCCAAATTAATCCTTTAAATCAAAGCGGGAACAAAATCTTAGTAGAAGAATTAGATAATAAAATCTGCAATAATTTAGAAATAGAAATGAAAGTAAAACATCGAAAAAATTAAGAAAAAACAAAGTCACGACAATTGGGAAACACAATCCAAAAAATCTGAAAAGTAGAAAATTGAAACATGAAAAATTATAAACAATATTTAGTATAATTTCAAGATCCTTTGAAACAAAGAAACCTATAAAAAAAACAAGCTTCAAGATAAATGGTGGAATCGAATCGAGCCCCACTCTGGGATAAGTTTGTAAAATAGATCACTAGCATTTTCTTAGTTCCTTATTCTTTTCTTTGTAATCTTTTTTTTTTTACTCATAATAGAAAACTAAAATCTTTTGGATTGATTCTCTTGTAATTTCATAATAAATTCTAAGGTTATTGTTTAATAAATTTTTATTCTTAAATTTTTTGTAGCAGATTATGTTAGATGGTCTAATCGTTTTGAATTTTGATTTCTGTTAAGGAATTGTGTTTGAATTCTTATTGAGAATTCAGTTCTTTTTTTAAATTGGAGTTTTTGGTTAGTTTACTTAATTCTGATCAATCTTTTTTTTATTAATTCAAAAACTAGAAGATAAACATTTCACAAGTAACCGCCTTAGAGACGAGTGATGTACTGAATATGTGAGTAGGCATTTGGTCTACTGATAAGATTATGATAAATTTGATTGACACTCCTTTGATTAAATTCAAATGTGTGTGAGAATTGAAAGAATGATTATCTTATGTTAACGAACGAAGGATCAAATGATGGAAGAATTTGAGAATCAACCTATTTTCAATAACAATTTATCTTGCCTTTTACATTTTTTGCTAGACAATTTCAACCTCCATTTTACTGATCATAGATAAGTTTTGAACATTGATTGACAGGATTTACTATTGAATTCATTGGAAGAAGACTTAGGATCAACTGACCTTATCTATTCTATCATTTTCTTGGTTGTGGAAACAATAACGACCAACCTAGACTAAGTCCGACCTAACTTGGCTTATGTCCTGTGAGTTGACCCTGACCAATAGAACTTTTGTTATTATTTTGGCTTTATGGGATTTTTCTTATGTTAGGCTTTTTTAGCCCCGATCCATGTGGATCAAGGTCAAACCTTGTGGGTTGAGCCGAATTGATATGTCTAAGAATGAAAGGAAGATTGAAGAGAAATTCTTACTGCTTTTGTGAGTTCTTAGAGGTCAGCACAATTCTTTTATGAATCTTATCTTAGGTTTTACAAATTTATGTGGTGATTTTCTTTTGCACTTATTTTTCTCTTTGAAAAAAGTTATTTGTTTTTATTTTTTGTATTTTTTTTTATTTTTGAATTGTTACGTGACTTTTATTATTCTTATGCCAAAATTGAGTGTACAAATCATATTTCATGGATTTCTAATAATTTCTTTCAATTGAATTGGTTTTTTTTTCTATTACATGAATTTAATTTCTTCTTCATTTTAATGGGCTTTAATTTCTTTTAATTGTATGCTATTTCTTATTTGACTTATTCAACTTGTTCTTAATGGTTTATAATTGAATGAAAATCATATTTGATAGATTAAATTCCTAATCTCAAAGTAGAACATTATCACATACTATACATAGAATATTCATCACACTATAATGATATAATACTAGCCCGCTTAATTGGATTAAAGTGTGTTTTTGTTCAATAATCTTTTTACAGTCTTCCAACAACTCAATCAATCTACATAAGCTTTTAAAATATCAACCTTACATAAACAACATCTCTCTTTAGCATATCCACTCGAAAAGAGAGGAAGAAAATAACTAAAACTTACATAAAATTAGTTTTACTTGCCAAATCCAACTTAGTCTAGATCAATCTTTACTCCTCCAACTCTTCTCAATCTCTATCTAACATAATTTCAACAACCTTTGTTTTTTCATTCATTTAAAATCTATTATTGAAATAATAATTGCACACAATATAATTAGATTATATTATAATTTGCTTTCTAAATTTCATCATCATTTCTGTTAAGTTTCAAATTTTATAAATGATATTTATCACAAAATATAAACCAATTATTATATTGAAGTTTGTAGAGTATTAAAGGAAAATCATTATTTTAATTTATTACTTTATTTTAAAATATTTTATTTATTTTAATCTAAGTTGAAATAATTTTTTTATAATTTACTAGAATGCTTGTTAAGTTTATTTTTATTTCTTCTCATTCTCTTATAAAATAATTACAGTTTTAATCTTTACAAATTTAAAAATTGATTAACGTTCTCAATTTTTAACGAAACACTAATTTTATTACTCCTAATTTATTCTCAAAAAATAACTTATATCACGGTTTGTGTTTAAAAAAACATTTATTACAGGTAAAGTTACTTCAGTAAAATTATTTTAGTATTTTGAATAAGTAAAATAATTATTGTAATTCTTAATTTGGGTAAAATAAATTTAAATTGCATTTAATTTTGAATGATGGAAATAAAACACAGCTTAGTGAATAAGATTTGCACTATTATTTTTCTTAGTTTGCTGAATATAATCTTTTCATTCTCCTCTCTTAATTTAATATTTTTCAATACTCTCACTTTGTTACACGCTCATAACTACAGAAAACAAATTTCCTCACAATTATTTCAAACTTTCGTGGTTTCAACCTTATCTGTATAACTTTTTTACACATCATTTTTAATTTTTAATTTTTCATCTCTAAATTAAATTTTAATTTTTTTAATATTTAATTTATTCATCCAATTAAAAAATATATAATTGATATTTTTTAATATAATTATTATAAATTTTAATCATACTTAATGTGTGGGAAACTTCTATCTATAACACAACAAACATTAAAAATTAAAAGTTTGATGAGTTTTAAATGAAAAAAAAAATATTATCAACCAAAATTATAAATAACTCACATTTATAATATAATTAAAAAAATTATAATAAATACGTGTGTTATATCTTTTTATCCTAACCGTTAGTTAGTGGAATGGTAATGAAAAAATTTGTGAAGAATCTAACTTAGCTATCAAGATAACAATTCACTCATTCCAAAAGGAAGTCCTATTCATCTTTGATAAAAAAAAATTAAAAAATTCCTTAACCGTTAGTTAGTGGAATGGTAATCTTTAGGCTAGTACAAAAATTATAAATAACTCATATTATAATATAATTAAAAAAAATAAACGGGCTAGTATCAAAATTATAAATAACTCACATTTATAATATAATTAAAAAAATTACAATAATTACGTGTGTTATATCTTTTTATCCTAATCGTTAGTTAGTAGAATGGTAATGAAAAAATTGAGATGGATCAAACTTAGCTATCGAGATAAAATTGTAAATAATAGTTTCACATAGTTCACTCATTCCAAAAGGAAGTCTTATTCATCTTTGGTCAAATAATTAACCTAACCATCACTTCATAAAAGGGTAGGACATGACCCAAGGATTTGTTCGTCCATAGTTCATCCTTGTGTCTGTATAAATGTTGAAGCTCTAAATGAGCTTATTATCCTTTCATTAATCCATGAAAATTTTGAATCAAGTTGAAGAGGTGTTCCAAAAACATGGGGTTCAAGGGTACAAGATTGAGGTGGTGAAGATTCTTTTGAGTTGGTGGTGGTCGAGGATTGGATTTGTAAAAGAGGTTTAGGATTTTTCTTTTCAAAAGACCATGGTCAAAGGTTATAAGGGTGGGATTGCATCATTTGAAGAGTCCAATTCTTCTTTAGATAGGAGGGTTTCTAGTTTAGGCTCTAGGGCTTGAACTAAGTTAGCAATGGTATTGATGCAATCTACATGTTTCACATTTGCTCTTATCAATATGTTGTACATTGGAGGTGGTATGATTGCATCTTAATTTAAAGTAGGTAGAGTATGACCTAGAAGTTTGATGGCATCTTGCAAATGCTTGTACAAGCCCTAAGTGTTTTTGCCTACATCATTGATATTCTAGCTCATTTAAACAACACTTCCCAAGTCTAGATTTAAACAACCAAAGCAACCACCTCCTCAACTTGTGTTATCTTTAAAGTTAAATCAACATCGTTAACACTTTAGATAATGAAAATAAAAATTAAGGCTCCTATAGTTTAGCCTCATGCTTATAAAGACACTCAATTTTTTTGTATCTAAGCTAGTTCAACTTGTAAGGTAGGAAGGGTAAAGGTCTAGTACGCTTTTTGGTTATTGGTTCATCTGGATGTGTGTATGGTTTTCTTTCAATTGAGGTGTGTTTAGGCTGGGAGATACTCATTGGTGGTTTGGATTGGGTTTGTTTGGTGGTGGATGATTTGGTTGAGGGTCTAGCATGCAGTAGACTGGTTGTACTTTCTTTGCTTATTTGTTTGTTCTTTTGGACATAACTTGTTTCACCGCTTCAACAATCTTCATCATGGTTAAGGTGGATCTTGTTTGTTGGGTGACATATCCAAAAGAGGGATATTGAGCCACATTCACTCCCAATCTTCCTCAACAATTATGTGAACAACATGATCATAGAGTTCTATGATTTCATAAAAATAAAATCATTTTTGGAAATAGGGTAATAGATCATGTAGAGGTTTTCACATTGACTCAACTAAGAACTTCACTAAGAAGTTGGGGATAGATAACTAGTAAGATTCAAATAACTAATTTCACCTACTCCGATTAGTGTCTTAACCCACTAATCTACCTTAAGTCCTTATGAATGCACTGATAAACTTTCTGCCAAAGTTAGATTCACAATTCAAATCTTTTGTTGGAAACACTATTGATTTTATTTATTTGTTGTTGGACTTGTTATACAAAAAGTGTATTGACTAACATTTGTCCAAGAAAAGTTAGATTTATTGGTTGTTTTATTGATGTAGGGACCACAACAAAGAGACAACCATGTAATTGGAGGAGGTATCAAGTGCGACATTATTTCCAACATGAAAGACATAAATTTTGTATGGCTTAACTGGGCATAGTAAGGTTATCGTTTTTGTGATTGTTTGATCATAGGGTGAAAGCTTAGCTTTTGTCCAATTGCAAATTTTTGCAAAGTTGTACATGTTGCTTATTGGTAGTATTCTTTTGAGTAATGACGTCAAGGAATTACTAATGAATACAAAAATGTTTTTTTTTTTAGTTATAAATACCATTTTAGGTTATATTATAATAGAAGGGTTGGAAGACTATGTCATATAACCTAAGAATTTTTTTTACAAAAGTTAGAGCATCCCTAAAATGTTTTATATTTGTATTCATTGCATTCTTTTCTAATAAAAAGATTAAAAAACATGAAATAAGGATGAGAATTCTACTCCTAATTAGTATAGTTTTTTTTATTTTCTCTCTTGGTAAAAAAACTTTAGAATTTGATTACTTTCTTTTGATTGAATTTCTTGAAATTTGTAATTGTAGTTTAAGTTTGAAATCAATCTTTAATATACAAATCAATCAATGTCCAAGCATGTGAGGAGAATGTTGGATAAAAAGCAAGAGGAGTTCATTTTAAAAGCATGCAAAGTGTGACATGGAGCAAGACAAGGAAAATATGAAACATACATTTTTCATGTTTTATAAATCTTTATCAAAGAAGCAATACTCTATATCTAGGATTTAAATTTGATTTTTTCACTCATTTTTCATTTCATTTGGTTGAGCCACATGCTTACATAAGTCACCCTAGTATCCATATTTGCCACTTTTAAATGAATAATTCTTTTGAAAATTTGTGAAAATTTAGTTTTCTCTTGAAAATGTAAACTTTGTCTTTGGAGTTCCATCTTAATGTTATTATGAATTTAATTGAGGATTTTTCCTCTCACTTATCTTTGATATTATCTCAAGAGACCTATTCTTTTAATTCTTGGTTTACATTTCTAATCTTCATCTTATTTTCTTGACCAGTTTCATCTTATTTTTCCCTTTTCCCATTCTACCCCTTTAGCTTGTTCTCCAAGGCGGCCTACCTAGTGCATTTTACAAGTTGAAATTAATAGAAGAAGAGTTACTCTGCACAAATTGTGTGAGGTGTTAGTGAGGTTTGAATTCCTCTTAGCAATTAGGTCTTATCTTGTGAGTATTGAAAGCTCTCAAGTGGCGGCTATTTTCACTTATCTTGGAGGCCAATCACACTCCAAGTGGCGTGTTCCACTTCTCAAATCCATCACATAAGCTTTCTCCTTCCTTCATCTTTTCTTCCATTGTCATTCCATTTTTACTCTTTGTATCATGTTCTTGTTTGATTTTCCTTGTTTCCATTCAACTATTTTGGTTTCTTTTCCTTGTTCTTTAATTCCGCACCTTCTAGCATTATTTTCACCTTATAATTGTATTTTCCTTTTGCCTTTGTGAAATGAACCTTCACGTCAACTTAACCACTTGGTTAAGTTAATGTCCAGTGAGGATTTTTCTAAGGTTTTCACTCTTAAATTCCTAAAATCTCAATCTAAGTAAAGTGTCACACCAAAAAATGACCAATCCTAAAATTAATTCACATCAAGTCCTCAGCTAACCACTAAGAATTCACTATGTAATCAAAACTAGATTACACAACACACACCAAAAGTGATGATCTTGAACCCCTCAAGAACACACATCACTCTTTGGCAAGACACACAATGATGTGAGTTGATTTTAGATTGTTTCATTTTAGAGGTGACACTTTACTTATGATTGATATTTTTGAACAATGATATGGTGAGAGCTACGGAAGATCCCCACTGGACACGAACTTAACCAAGTGTTTAAGTAAGTGTGAAAGTTCACTTCCAAAGACAAAAAGGAAATCACATAATAAGGTGACAATGATGCATAGTGTGGAAATTAAAATACATGAAAGTAAACACAATAACATGGTGGAAACCGAATTGGAAAATGAAGCAAAAACCAATATAGCAAGCATAAATGAAAGTGGCGTATAGGAATGGTAGAAAGGATGAAAGAAAGAAAGCTTATAGTGGGAATTGAGAATGGACACGCCACTTGGAGTATGGTTTATCCAATATGAGTGTAGGAGGATCGCCACTTGAGAGCTCTCAACTCACTCAAGATAAGACCTAAAGCTAGAGAACCAAGCCTCACACAATTTGTGCTGAGTTTTTCTTTTATATTCAAAATTAACATGAAAATACAAGGAGCAAGGTACCCTCTTTATAGAAGATTATGCCTTGGTAAACAAGAAGCAGGGGTAGGATGAGAAACACTAAAAAGGGCGGCCTTAGGCATTGACTAAGTCAATGTCGCACCCTAAGTCCTATTCTTCTAGAAGATAGGTCAAAATCCTACCCTAAAAGGATATGCTCAAGCTAAAGTAATAAGAACACCCCCTACCTATTATACTGAGATTAAAAATAAAGACACTAGTTGATGCTCAGCTCTCAAGGCCTGTGCTCTACTCCTCGTGATCCTCTAGGGAAGGCTAGGCGCTGAAGCATTGGCTAGAGGTAAATTTTGACCTAGCCTTGTGTCTTGAGTCATGCTCTGAGTCATCCTCCTGGGTCCTCATCAGTGGGCGCACCCTCTTCTAGGTCCTCATCATGCTCTCCGGGTGGGAGAGAATTTATCCACAAATTTGGAAGACCTGCAAAGAAAGGAGTCAGATCACTAGCATTGAAAGAATTACTTCCTAAGTATGTATCAAACAAATTTAACTCATAAGCATTTTCATTAATTATTTTGATGACTTGGAAAGGGCAATCACCACGTGGTAGAAGTTTGGACTTCCTTTGAGTAGGGAAGCGATCTTTCCTCAAGTGAAGCCAAACCCAATCCCCGGGTTCAAAGATCAATGCCTTGTGCCGCTTATTGGCGTGCTAAGCATACTTGCCTACTTTCCTTTCTATTTAAAACTTGATGTGATGGTGCATGCTTTTAATAAAGGAAGCTTTTTCAAAACCATCCTTGCACAACACCTCATAAAGTATAGGAATAGGAAGTAAGTTAAGGGGTGTGAGGGGATTGAACCCATACACTAACTCAAAAAGGGTGTGAGAAGTAGTAGAGTTAAATACCCGATTATAAGCAAACTCAATATAAAAATACATGAGGCAAGACACCCTATCTATAAGAAAGGGTTCCTTGGTAGGCAAGATGGGTGAAGGGTAGAAATAGCAAGGGAGAGGAGTTGCCTAGAATGTTGACCATAGTCAAAACTGCACCTTTAGGCATAACTTCTAGAAGGTAGGTTAAACTAGGTGCCTTGTCTTGAAAAAGTGGGTTTGGTACAAGTCATTTCACTAAGTACACTCTCTTTTATGCTATGTGGACCTACTCTTAGCCTATTTTCTATTTGGACTCTTAAAGTGAGCCCAATTTATTTACATAACTTTTCTCTTGTGGAAAGACCAAAAGGAAGACTCTTTGATATTCTGGTTTATAGCTTGTTCCTCTTCTGCTGATGCTTTCTCGAGGTTTGGTGGGGCCTGACTTTGTATACTGAGATGACTGGCCTTTTTGTGAAGTGCTTGATGTGTCCTTAGTCATCTGCTCATTATTGTGGTTTGTATCATGCCCCCCAGGTTGGAAATAACCGTTCTCGGATTTAGAACTCCTACAAATAACATTGTTAGTTTATTCCCAAATAAGATATTTCTAAGTTTAGGATGTGAAACAAACTTATGTTCATGAAGCTTGGGGAGATCACAAGGGTGAATTCTAGATACAGGCCATGTTTGTAGAGAATATTTAGGGAAGAAATCATTTGCTTGTGAAAATCCTCTTAGAAGGGAGAACCTTTAGAAGGTTTTTGAAGATCATCCCTAAACTTCTTTATCAAAGATGTCAAGTATTTAGAATTATTTGGGAATGAAAAAGAGAAGGAAGAAGTATACCTAGGAGACACAGTTATTTTCATATGGGTTAACAAGATGATACCTGTTTTACTTTCCTCTTCTTTTTCATTTTCTATTTTGGTTTTTATTTTAATTTGGTCTTGATTTAACTCTTTTATCATTATGGTTCTTTTATTTAGAAAATTGGCAGTATGTGCCCAAAACCTAAACATTTAAAACATTTTGTGCTTGAAGTTTTGGTGGGTGACTTAGGGGTAGAGATGGAAGGGTTGTCTTTAGAAACTCTTTGGTGAGAAGTGGTTTCGGAAGGAAGAGTTTTCGTAGAAGTTTTGTTTTTATCCTTCCATGAAGGTTTGTAGAAGCCATCATTATAAGTATTTTTGAAATTTGTTTGCTGCAAATGTTGTGATTCCACCTTATGGCTAGGGAAACCACTTTTTCTAAAGAATAGTACTCGTATAACTCTACAATATCTTGGATTTCTCCCTTTAAACCACTCACAAACCTAGTGATCTTTGACTCTTCACTATCATGCATATTAATTTTAGTCAAAGTAGTTTCTAAGTCATTAAAGTATTCATCTACTGGCCTAGGTCCTTGATGAAGTCGTTGGAGCTTCAACAAAAGTTCCTTCCTATGAGGAGGAACAAACCGCGTGCACATGCATAACTTTAAATCACTCTAAGAGATCACAACTGACCTCTTGTTTAGCCCAATGTCCATTAAAGTTTGATGCCACCATTGTCTAGCATAGTCTACAAATTCTAGGGAAGCTAACCTAACTTTTTGGTCCTCTTCGACCTCATAGACTTTAAAGATTTGTTCCACTTTAGCTTCCCATCCTAAATATGCATTTGGGTCACTTTTCCCACTAAAACTAGGTAACTTTACAAAAGAAAAAGAATTCTTTGGTTGATGTTGGTGTTGATGGCGCCTTTCTTCAAAATTATGCCCTCTCCAATCTTGGTCTTCATCTTCATAACTCCCGTAGTGCATGTGATGTCTTCTATGACGCCTAGGCTCCCGCCTCCTTTCTCGGACCATGCTTTCTTGGTTGGCTTCTAACCTCTGTATTCTCTCTAGCAGTTTTCTCATCTCCTCTTCTTTTTGGGATAAACTTCTTTGGGCTTTGACTAATTCGCCCATAAGACGTGCCTTTTGAGGGGATTGAGGCTTGGAAGACTCCCCATAAGAGAAATGAGCCATTAAAATTTGGACAAAGAAAGCAAACAGTTAGTTAAAATAAACAATTTAAACCTTAAATCATGTGTATCACTCAAGAAAGATACTCCCTCCAAAGGTCTACACTTATAGCGACACCTCAAGTGAAAGATGACAAAGCTCTTACACTTGCTCACCAAAGAGCCCTCAACAAAAAATTAAGAAAAAAAGGAAAGACAAGCAAGAAAAAACTTAAAGCAAAGAAAGCTAAACCAAAATGGAATTAAGGTGAAGAGAAAACTTTGAACAACACAAACAAGAAAAGCTCGAAAAAGGCGCAAATAAACTTACTTAAACTTTAATTGTGAAGGTTTGAAAGTTCTTAGAAAATGTGAAAGCAAGAAGGATCAAAATCCCCAAGTATGAACACAATTTGCCATATACTTAGAATCCTTT
>Ga0123342_1008040_pt1 | contig 13527 bp, 5 predicted proteins | sample Turbeawhitnodule_FD_89960 | JGI IMG/M metagenome (GOLD analysis project Ga0123342, IMG submission 89960) | Root nodule microbial communities of legume samples collected from Mexico - Turtle bean Mexico white nodule | ecosystem: Host-associated > Plants > Roots > Nodule | place: Mexico: Nepantla...
TAAAGTGTTTTTCAAACTAAGTGAAAAACAACTTGTTGTTTTGTCGAAACAACCGATTGTTTTATACTTAGGTGTTTTTGAAAAAGTTTGAAAACTGTTTTGGATGGTTGACTTGCTGTCAAAGTCAAACAACCGATTGATTCGATACTTCAACCGATTGTTTGTTTGGAATCCTAACAGAAAAATATTTTTGTTTGTTAGAAGAGCTTTAATTGATTTCATAACTGGATACGCTCCTGCTTTAAATGCTTTGACCAAGATTTGAATACAATAAATAGTTTGTTAATGTTTTACAACAAACAAGAAGACAGAAAAACATATTTGAGTTTTAAAAGTGTTTTTGAAGAAAATTGAGTTTGAACTTGAGCTTTGGTTATTCAAGAGAGAAGTGGAATAGGATTACTCTGTATTGATTTGAGTTCATTCTGTAACAGTGTAATTCGTTCTGAGATTTGTGTACATTCTGGTGTTATAAATCCAAGAAGGGTTGTGTGCTCTTGAGGTTGTCAAGATCAACATTCTTGGTGGTGTATGTGCTGAGCCAAAGGAAGTGTGTGTCTTGAAGGGATCAAGGTCACTTCTTTGGTGGTGTGTGTATGTAATCTGGATTTGATTACCTAGTGGATTCCCATGTGGTTTCTGGGAAACTAGATGTAGCTCTTGGGTTAAGAGTGAACCAGTATAAACTGTTTGTGCAATTCTCTCTTCCTTAAACTCTTTAATTTCAGTTGCTGTTTTATTACTGGTATAAACAACCGATTGTTTTTCTGTTGCTTTTCTATTTTGAGCTTTGTTCTTGGCAAACTGAATTCCTAAATCTAGTTTCTTGCAGAGAATTTCATTCTATCCTAAAAAGTTTTCGAAAACCCTCTTTAAACCATTCACCCCCCCCCTCTAGTTTAAAGCCTTGCATTCTAACATTAACACCATGAGAAGTTGGTAAACGTACATACTTGCTTGCAGCGTGTTACACATTGTGAAAGAAGGAGAAAACAAGTTTTTGTGAATGTCTTAAAAGTGTTAAGGTACCACAAGGCTACTCTTCAAAGGTTAACAATCTTGTATCTATGTATGATTTGAAACTAATTGACTTAAAGTCTCATGATTGTCACATTTTAATGCAACAAATACTACTGATGGCTATTCGTTGAATCTTACCAAAAAATGTAAGGCATACAATAACTCGACTATGTTCATTTTTCTTAACCTTCGTTAAATTCCAAATGTTTATTCTAAAACTTAGCAAAATAACAGAGGTTTTTTTTAACCTTCATTAAATTTCAAAAGTTTATTTTAAAACCTTAGCTAAATAATGGAGGTTTTTTTAACCTTCGTTAAATTCCAAAGATTTATTGCAGAACCTCAATTAAACACTCTAGATTTCTTCAAACTTCAATAAATAAATAAATATAATCAAATCTATTTATAAATAAATAATTAAAAACTACATAGTTTTAATATATTTTATAACTAAATTCTCTAAAATTTTGAAAGTGTAACTTTACATTACAAATAAGCTTTATAAGGTTTCAAAAATTTATTTTAAAAACTCATCTAAACAACCTTAGATAATAAATATATCAACAACTAATCTTGAATAATAAGTATTTCAACAATATTTGCATATCTTTTATGATTGATGGTAGTTGGTTTATATAATTCTTAGTTTTCTTTTGTTACTAACTCATACTTCAAAAAACTTGACTTAATTTGTTTTACCTTTTGATGTACGTATATTTTATGTGCAGTTTTAGTTTAAGTTATAAATTTTAATATTTAATTCTCATAATGTTAAAATATTTCAAATTAAGGTCTTTATTTTAAATGCATCTAATAATTAATTCATTGTGAAGTGAGAAGGCATAAAGTTAATTTCTCCTTACAATATGTTATTTCAATCTTTAGTCAAGAACACACATGACTTTGAAGCCCACATCTGATAGATAATGCAATTTTTTAGGATATAAAGCAATGATAAACTCCAGTTGTTGTCGAGTTAGGTAACAGAGGCTTGTGACTCAAGTTGGGAGAGTAAGGTGATGGAAGAAACAATATTGGAGTAAAAGAAGATAATTCCTTATTTAATGTTTCTTCTCCTTAGATATAATAGACATATATGTGGTTGAATTGTGATTCCTTGTTGATTGAAGAAGGCCAAGCATCACTACAAATGAGAGTCAAACACCATGTCATATTGGGCCAATCACAAGGGCCATGGCTAGAAGGTTTGAAGAGGATTGGAACACTGCTACTGATGACAGAGAGACTTATCTCTACATGCTCCAAGATGTCCAAATTCAAGCGTAGAATAGCTTTTACTTTTTGTCAAAAGTAGCATAGTTTAATTCTTTTGTATTTGTCTTAAAGCATGCAAAGTGGTACCTAGAAGGCTAACCTAAGTTTAATTAGAATTTCCTACTTCTAATTAAACTAAGGTCCAACCCACATTTAAACCTAAATGAGCATAAGTTCTAGACCATCTAACACATGGAAGCATTCTAGAACCTACCTCACATGTGCTGAAAATAGACGCCACTTTCACATGTGCAAGCACTTTGAATTTCCCTCTCTTTTCCACTTTGTAATACGGCCTCCAAGTGCTATATAAGGAGTGCCTTGGCTCTTAGTTTTTCAAGATTAATACATGAGTGAATTGCTGCCAAAATTGTGCCAATATCACTCTTTGCCCAAAACCTCTTAGGTTAGGCTCTTAATCTTCCTAAACCGTCACCTTCCAAGTAGAGTTGGCCTCACCTCTCTCAAATCCTACTTCTCATGCATCTTCAAGGTCACCATCACTCTTAGGAGGACCTTGTTCCATCTCCAATCCGTGTAGCTTCTGCATTCCATCAACAATTCCGAAAAGATGAAGACACAAATCCATCACTTGTTAGTCGTCGGCGGCCATTGAGCTTGTTTCGGAGAGCAGTGTGTCTACGATGGAAGAAAGAAGTTAGGAGGATCGTTAAAGATAGTGGAAAATGGGGTTGAAGGTTATTTCAAATGACAAGTCATTTTATGAAAATTTTGAAACTCGTGATATTTTATTGAGGTTCTTAAACCCATGGTATTTTACGGAGGTTATATATATAATTTTATTCACAATAATCCCATTCAAAATTTCAATCAGTTCGATCTAACTATTTTGGGTAAGAAAGGTAATCTTGTTTGGAAAGGGGTTTGGGTGGAGTTGGTGTGGTAAATTTGGAAACAAAGAAACCAAGTTATGTATAATTTTGCTTGCCCTGATGCTCAAGAAATATTATGTACAACCCAGAGAAATGTGTGGTCTTAGGTAAACCAAGTTATGTATCTTTATCTTATTCAGACTTGTACTTTAATCCTATTTTTTGTATCAATATCTTCACTTAGGTAAACCTATTGGTAAATTTTCTTATGTGTGGTTCGATGTCATTTTCTGCACTCTTATAGGTGTAGTTTTGGCAAGGATGCAAGGACCAAAAATCCTATTCTAGTTATCTTTATCGTGTGTTCCCTTGTTGTTTCTCTGTGTTTTTTGTAGGTTGTAGTTGAATCAATCTTTAATTATGGAGGAATTAAATAAACAGCAGAGGAGGTTGGGGCCTAAAGGTGACTGCAAAGGAAGGGGCACAAAACACAACAACATAATAGGGTTGCTTGTCTATGAGAGTTAGGAAGTAGGGTATTCATGAGAATGGTCCTACCGTTCTCATGTTCATTTTGGTATGTTTCTGTTTTGGTAACAACTTAGAAGATATTTTTGGGTGTCATTTATGGACTACCTATTTTTGCACAGTTTGTGTAGTTGTGTACGGTTGTGTCCTCTTTTTGGTTTACTGGTTTGGTTGTAGGTTATGTTAGCAACCCTACCTTTTTTGTATAAGATCAGTTGGAACAACCTTCAAGTGCTCAATTTTTTTAACTTAATTCATTCTTTGCTAATTAAAAAAATGATGGTTAGTGATTTAAGAATAAGATGGGTTACACAAAGTGCTTAGGAGGATGTTGATATATATGGGAATAAAATATATAGTAATACAGAATGTTGTGACCATAATTGAATATAAGTTATGAGTATAAAAGCTATTTTTGTAGGTACAAATAGGTGTATAGGTAAGCTAGATACATATGTTGATGTAATCCTAGCTTGCATTTTCATTTTGAGAACTTCTTCATTGTTTTGATTTGAATGTCTTCTATGGATGATGAACAATATTGCGGAAGCATGAATAATTGTAGAAATTTGGAAAAGATGAAAATTATGATGGTGAATCTAAGTGAGGTTATGTCAACACTTAGTTTCTAAAGTGAGGTTAGGCCAACACTACTAGGAGGAGTCTAGAAATTTGTTTAGCAAAAAGACAAATCTAAAGAGAACTTTGAACAAGTAAAAGTGTCTCAATTGGGCAGTCATGATAGAGGCCTCAGCTCAGGACCAATCACTATAGCTATGGCAAGGAAGTTACAAGAAGATTAAGACTCTGCTACTGATGGCAGAGACACTCTTTTATATATGTTCAAAAATGCCATAAAAAAAGCCAAAACCTAGGGTAAATTTTTCTAGAGTAGAATTTATTTTCTTTCTTAAAATTCAAGTAACAATTTTACTTGTAATTTTTCTTTAAGTGAATTAAGGTTAAGGGTAGGCTTTTAAAACCTACATAGGGTATAATTAGGGCTTAAATGCAACCCACATTAACCCTAGGCTAGACATTAGACCTAACTGGGTCACATGGTGATACAACCCAATTAGCCAAGCAGATGAGAAAGGACACAAGAGACAATTCACACCGTGATTAGTTATCTCAGTATACAAAGTCAGGCCCCACCAAACCTCGAGAGAGCATCAACAAAAGAAGAACCAGATATAAACCAAAATATCATAAGTTATTCCTTCTTTTCTTTCCACAAGAGAAGTTATGTAAATAAATTGGGCTCACTTTGGGGGTTCCAAATAGAAAAATAAACTAGAGTAGGGTGTACTTAGTAATTTGAGTTCACAAAAAATCACTCCTGCAAAGTTTCTTTACTATATCAAATTCAATGTCTGAAATGCATGAGGCAGGACACTCTATTTATAGGAGAGAGTGTCTTGGAGAACAAGATAGAGGGGTAGGGGTGTCATTTGTGAGAAGCTTTCTAAAAGGTAGGCCAAAGAAACTCTAAACCTAGAAGAACTTGTCATGAAAGGTGGACTTGGCACAAACCCAAATTACTAAGCACACCCTACTCAAATTACTAAGCACACCATAGTCAAATTACTAAACACACCCTACTCAAATTGCTAAGCACACCCTAATTACTCATTTATTTGGGGACTTATCTTGAGTGTGTGAGCATTTCAAGTGGCGACTCTTCCTCACTTATCTTGGGGCCTCCCATTCTCCAAGTGGCGTGATCATTACATTTCTCTCTATAAGCTTCCTTCACCCCTTCTCTTTTCATTCCTTTCCATTTTTTCATTTACATTCCTTATTATGTTCTTGTTTATGTCTTTTTCCATTCGGTCATCTTCTTCATTCTTTGCTTCATTTTGTGCCCTTTAAATTCTGCAATCATCATCATAATCACCATATATTTTTGTTTTCCTTTTATCCTTTAGAAGTGAACCTTAACACTTACTTAACCACTTGGTTAAGTTCATGTTCAGTGGGGATCTTCTTTGGGTCTCTTACCATTATTGCTAAAATAAAAAATCATAAACAAAGTGCCACCATAAAAATGTTCAATTCTAAAATCAACTCGCATCACATTTGATCATGCTTACCTCATTTAGCCGCCATTTTCAAACTCTTGCATTTGAAAATTTCCCACCCTTTTTGCTTGTAATTGGTCGGCTCTTAAACCTATAAATTGGGGTGCTTGGCTCATGTTTTATAAGATCAAATTTATGAGTGTTATGCTACCAAATTGCTAGCCTAAGCAATCCCTTGTCTAAACCTCTCTAGGATAGACATCTTTGGTCTTCTTCTTCACCTCTCAAAGTGATGCGGTTGAAACAATCACTCTCCCTACTCTTCATGCACCTACAAGGAAACCATAGCTTCATTGGAGCTCTCCTTGATCCATCTCTTCCACAAAGCTTCATCAAAGTTCATCCAAAACTCAAGAAAAGATGCAACCGGTTAGAAGGCACCTATCAGACAACATTTCATTACTCAAATCAAAGTTAAAAGTCATGTATAAGAGACTCCTATTTATAGGAGAAAGTCTCTCAAAACCTCCCAAATGAGAGTGTGACAAGTGTCACCACCTTATTGGTGCAAAACCTCTCCATTGGTAGAGTGACAAGTGACATGCCTTCATTGTAATAAAATCCTTTCCATTGAGGAGAGTACATGTGGAGTCTCATGTCTTCCTTGCCTGCATTTCTATTTGCACCCATCTTTTACTATTTTACACTCTACTTTCTTTTCTATTTACATCATTCTCTACGTTGGCCCAAAATTTCTTAACTACTCTATACAACTTTTACAAGGCTAAGAAGAAGAAAAGTACTTTACAATCTTCTCATTAAGACTCGATCTTAGTTGAAAGTTTCGAAACCGGATGGTTTTCATCATATGCAGGGACAAAAAAACCAAAATTGATTTTTAAGTACATTTAAGAGTATAAAGTGGATGTTATGTTGATAGATATGAAAGAATCTTGTTGGTTATATATAACGTATAAGGTGGATTAGTCATAGTGCTTGGGATTCTATAAAGTAGACAAAACAATAACATTGTAAGCTACAATTCTAGTATGGTCACTAGTTGTGTAGGAAAGTAATTTCAGCATGTGTATGCCAGCAACATTTATGCAGGGACACAATCCTAAATCAGTATCTTGAGGTATCGCAGGGCAATAACACCCGCACAGAGATAACGAGCAAATTATATATGTGTAGATGCAGTACCTGGATAAATATATGAACATTTCAACAGATGTAGTACCAAGTTGTAGTTATAAGCAACACTGGAGGAAAATGGTGATAGCAGGAAAAAGATTAGGTTGGAACTTAAACACATGATCACTATATCAGTAACTAACAAAAGACTACCATATATATAACTGAAGGACTTTTTTGGCTGGAAGACCAAGTTTACAAACTGTATATGGACAAATTCTACACTACTATATATCGTTAAGAACTTTTGTACGTGCATGTATCAGTGATGCAACATAAACAGGAGCAAGTGTGTCAACCAAAAGAATACCAAAGGTGCAACCAATACTTTTAAAATCCATTAGTCTTGGAGGATGATGCTATGTTTGAAGGGATAAAGGTTAAATACATTGGGGAGGTATATCATGTACTTAATCTTTTGGATGTAATTATTAGCCTTTTATCTTATATAGTTTTTAGTTTGTTGTGTATACATAAACCTTAAGTACTTTTTTATAAATATATTTTTATGTGTTTGAAAACAATATTACCACCATTAGCAAGTAAATTAATTACCATATGAGATTTCGTATTAACCTGTGACAAAATTTAAAAGGTGTACAAATATGATAAGCACGAGACGACAAAAATTGCTATCAACTTGGTTGTGGAAGGGCAGAAATTGCCAAAAACATACTCTGTCGGCCCCTACTAGGAAGCCTGTCCACATTTCCTTGTTAAGATACTGTGTTTTGGACCATATAAATGAGTAGTGCCTGACCTTAGCGATATAGCTCTATTATTCAACCCAAATGCTTTAAAAGTACTGGCCCCGAGAGTTCAATGAATGTAATGAACCAGATTTGGATTAAATCCAAGAAAGATACGAGATGAAGATTCATTATCTATAGTGCAAACACTGACGGGAACCATATATAACTTACAGTAAAATAAATTGAGTTGCATATGTTTAAAAAACTTTATTTTGCCATTGATTTAATATATATATATATGTAATTTAAAATCTCGAGGGTTAACAACATAATTAATAAAATGCAAAAGAAATGTAGATTCACACGTAAAGTATATAAATAACGAGTTACCAAAAAAAGTAAAAATAACAATAACATCATATCACTTTCGCAAAATATCCATTTTTTTCTCCAGATTACACCTTCTTTTAAGTGTTGGATTACTTATGTAATATGGACAATTTTGTAAAATAAAAGACACTAGATATAATTTAGTATATTGGGTGTAAAATAATCAATACTCTTTTCTAAAACATAACATTAAATAGTCATGCCATTCAATATTTTTTTATAGGCCTTTCTACATAAAATTTTGAGACTGATTTCTTCACTAATTTGCAGGAATTTTCCCCTAAGCTATATATAGCTTGGACAACCATATCACCAAATTAGAAAGCCTACGTGACATTTTAGATATTAATCACTCTTTTGTTGAAGCTATGTGGAAAGCTCAAAGATAAGTGAAATTTGATTAAAGGTATGATATAATTAACATTTCTCAATGACAAGGGCTTAGTTTTTCCTTGGCAATCTTCATTTTTAGTACAAGATAAAGAATCCATTTCGTTCAATTACATGTCCCAAGTGATAATAAGGTTATTGAAATTAGGTCATCTTCCTTCTTAAGCGATATTTGGGAAGGTAATTGGGAGCCTAGGTTAGGAGTATAGATGAAGTATATAAATATATATGGTAGAAACTGCTAAATATATAATTTATTTTTCTACGAATATATATAGCATATCTACGAGCTTATATATTCGCATGTAGCAACAAACCATAATGATAGCAAAAAAGACAGCTATAGACTTGTAGAAAAGTATTGTTGCGTGACCTGGATTTTAGGTCGATCTGTCCCACATTCGAACAATGGACAATAATGAAACCACTTCGAGTCTCGCCAGACGTCAAGATATTATTGCAACTTGCAACTTCCACAGTCCCAGATTTTCCAAGTTTTTCTTTTTGTTCAACAAATGCTTTATGTAGTACCAATCATCGCTTTTTCCTCCCTTTATATGCCATCATGTATGCAATAAAGAGAATTAATTTAACACATATTCCTTCATATAAACATAGTATTGTAGCAGACATGAGTTCGTCCTCAGAGAACAAATCTTCTTCTTCTCCTTCTTCTTCAGTGTTGAAACCATTTGGTTTTCATTCCAGGGCTAGCAACGATGACGATGACAAAGGTGGTAAGAAAATCCAGTGCCCGTTTTGCCATCGCAAATTTCACAATTTGCAAGCAATGGGGGGCCACCAGAATGCACATAGAAGAGAAAGACAAATGGCTAGGTTGGCCCAATTTGAGTACATGCGTGAACATCAAAGAAACCATATATTCCAAGCCGTAACACCTCTTGTGGTTTCACAAGGAGCATCACCAACCTCTGTTTTCGGTGGTGCAACTCGGTTCAGGACAGCACCTGTGGCGGAGCCACCAGGTACGCGCCACCATAACGTACAAGTATCGGTAGTAGGGCTTGACGATGATGTGGATCTAGAACTGAGACTAGCTGTCTCTTCTAAGGAAGCTGGGATGGGAGATATATGAATTTAGAGTTTGGCTGTTTTAATAGAGATGAAAATAATTAAGGCAGGAGAGTAGATTTGTACTGTAATGATTTTAATTTAAATATTCCTTACTTGTATGTTGATTTAAAATTAGGGTTTGTCTGTTTTAGTAAAGGTGAAAATAAATCTAGCGGGAGAGAGTATTTGAAATTACCTTAATTTAAACCTCTCTCTCTCTCCCTCCCTCTATTGTATTTAAATTTAGGGTTTGTCTGTTTTAGTAAAGATGCAAAATAATTAGGTAGGGGAGGAGTTTGCAATTATTTTAATTTTATTTTCTCTACCTTGTAGGGCATGTTGCAAATATATAAATGATGTGTATTTGTATCGTTTGAATCTTTCTTAATTTTATTGTGTTAATTAACCATGACTTTTAAAGAGCCAAATGAGTAGAGCTTTCCATATTTTTTTTAATTTAATTATGTCTTGGAAGTTTAATTAGCTGCTGCAACACCAGAAGTGAATCCAAATAGGGTTAACACTGATGAGATACTTCTAAGAGTCTGAGAAAACAAGTTAGAACTGTATATGATCGAATTCACGAATACAATGAAATTATGGGTATCCTTATTTTTCTTACTGAACTTATTTTGTTGATAATAAAACGAAAGTCATGGAATTGAATAACAAGGAAGAGTAAATTTTGAGAGACATGCTGAAGTTTATATCTTATACACTTTATGTAGTGGTAGGGTACTAGACAAGCCGATCTCGGTCGTGTACACCGATCAGTTGCCCGTTCTACATGACATAACTCTTAATATTAAATATAATGAAAAAACAGTTACATTTAAGGTTGAATAAGTCAAGGCACACTCCTAAAAATCTGAGAAATATCCCAACATAATATTATGCTTCCTGATTTTTAGGAACCTTTATACATGTTAGTTAACAACTGACACTCACATCAGTTAGCAACTTATTTTCGGTCCATAAGGGTCAAAGCCCACAAAGCAACCTACAAATACAACTCTCAAGACAGAAGTAAGGTACGTTTTTGACATTATACCAGAACACACTTAAATTATAGTACTGACTTGAGCGTCGCAGTGCAACCGCAGGTACCCCGACCGGCAAAGCATCAACAACGGAAGAAGGAAGCTTGAAGAAACTCAAAGGCTACCGACACGTCAGCAATTGTGTACCCAACGACAGGTGTTACCTAGGCTCCTCTACTTCATATAGCTACAATTGGCGCACACCGTGGAGCCGAGGTATTCTTTAATTTTCAACAAGAAGCCTAACAACAACAATGGTGTCAACGAGAAATAATGCGAACAACGACCGTATGGCAGAGGAACACACAACGATAATTCATGCACTCCAAGCACAAATGGAGGAATTGCGACAAAAGGGTATCACAGATCAATTACGTCATGAAGAGGATCGGCGTAGGCAAGAAGAAGAGAGGCGTCGGCAAGAAAGGAGGTATGCCTTCTAAAGGAACAGAATAGAAAATTGCTACAATGACTGGAAGGACCCGAACGGGAAGAACAATCCTACACACCATTACCACCAAAAACTCACCAATCTAGAGCAGTGCCACCAACCCCTCAAACCCACCAGACGCCTCACACCCTTCAAACGCATCAAACTCACCAAAGTTCCAAGAACGATGTTGTTCCCAACGACGAAAAAGACCAGAAAGGCCACCCATTTACAGACGAAATAATTGTTGCACTGCTCCCTAATAAATGGAGAGGTCTAACTATCAAACTCTACGATAGTTCTACTGATCCAGAAGAGCACCTGAATATTTTCAAGACACAAATGACCCTGTATACAACTAACAAAGCAGTGTGGTGAAAGGTCTTTCCCACCTCCCTCCAGGAGAGTCTGCTCGGATGGTTTACCGGACTTTCCCCCAATTATGTGACAAACTTCAAAGTCCTGACAACGAAGTTTACCACACAGTATGCGACAAGTCGACCTCACCACACTTCATCCATGTTCCTCCTCAACGTGAAACAAGAAAGAGAAGAGTCCTTGAGGACATTCATGGATGGATTTCGCAAGGTCTGCATGGGAATCAGAAACTTAAATCCAGAGATAGCCATGCATCACTTAGTCTCGGTCATCCGCCCGGGATGATACACTGAAAGCCTTATCAAGAGACCATCGCAAAACTTGGAAGAACTAAGGACGTGGGCCACTAAATTTAGGCAGATAGAGGAACACATTGACTATCACAGAAATGCACAGGTTGAAGCCTCTGAAAAGGAGAAAGGGAAGGATAAAAATAAAAACTGAACCACAGTTATGGGAAGCGACTAGTACAGGTAGAACCGAGGCCCTCGGTTCCAACCCTACACGCCTCTTACGGTCCCGAGAGGAAGAGTCCTATATGAAGCCTTACAAACTGAACTAATTCCAGCCCTTAAGCCAGCACAAACCCCACAAAATGCTGATACCGCCAAGCGTTGTCAATACCATCGCAATTATGGCCACACTGTTGAACCAAGTGGTGTTCAAGCTTTGAAGAATCCAAAACCCTTTGAAGGATGTTGAAGGTTGTGCTTGTTGTTGCTGAGTTGTCTTAGATAGGATCTGGGATAGATTGAGTTTTGTAATCCACTCTTAATTGAATCCAAAGAATAGGCATTCTCAATCTTTTAAAAGAAAAGTGTTTTTCAAACTAAGTTAAAAACAACCGATTGTTTTGTCGAAACAACTAATTGTTTTATACTTAGATGTCTTTAGAAAAGGTTGAAAACTGTTTTTCAAATGGTTGAGCTGTCAAAACTAAAACAACCGATTGATTCGTGGAAATAACCGATTGTTTATTTTGGTACCATAACAAAAATCTGTTTTGTGCTTTGACTAAGCATTAAATGATTTTCAAACTGTTTACGCTCCAGTTTTTAATGTTTTGCCAATCTTTAAAGCCAATTAATAGTTTTGTAAGATTTGATAACAAACAACAAACTTTGATATATACAGAAAAACAGATTTGAGTTTTTCACAGATTTTGAGTTTTTGAAAAGTTGAGATTGCTTAGAGATTGAGTTTGTTCAAAGAGTGTGATATAGGATTTTCTCTTGTATTGATTTCAGATTTGCTTCTTTAACAAGTGTAATCCTTGTATCTGTTGAACAAAAAACTTTGTGTGTTTGCTGAAAAGTAATGTGTGTTCTTGAGGGAATCAAGATCAACATTCTTAGTGTTGGTGTGTTAGTCAAGAGAAGTGTGTGTCTTGAGGGGATCAAGGTCACTTTCTTGGTTGTGTTGTAAGTGATCTAGGTTTGATTGCTTATTGGAATTCCTCAGTGGTTTCTGAGAAGACTGGATGTAGCTCTGGGTTTAGAGTGAACCAATATAAACATCTGTATGCATTCTCTCTATCCTTAATCTCTTTAAATTCACTTTTAATATTTGCAAACTGGTATAAACAACCGATTGTTTTTCTGGTGCTGTTGTTTTTGCTTTGTGATTTGGCAAACTGAATTTCTTATCATTTGTTTCTTGAAGAAATTTCATTCTTGACTTAAAAGTTTGCGAAAACCCTATTTAAACAATTCATCCCCCCTCTAGTTTAAAGCCATCCATTCTAACAATTGGCATCAAGAGCTTGGTTCTTGAAATTTATTCAAGTGTGATCCTAAAAACTGTTTTTGATGGCTGATAGACTACCTTTTCATAGTGCTGCTTAAGTTAAGGAAGAGTTCGCTTTTCTTTTGCCGTAGGAGTTGCCGGCAGGTCTACCCCCTCGGAGACGGGTAGATCATCAGTCTGACTACTAATCAAGGTGCTTCAATCAACAGATCACCTCTGTTTTGTGGTTTGAACTACCAATTTTGGAAACTGAGAATGAAAATCTTTATGGAATCACTTGACAAAGGAATTTGGGATGCAATTGAAAATGGTCCTTTTATCCCAAAGTTTGAAAAAGATGGATCTGTCATTGAAAAACCTTGGTCTCAATGGACTGATTCAGAAAGCAAGAACGCCAAATTCGATTGCATTGCCAAAAATATAATAACCTCTGCTTTAAATTCAGATGAGTTTTTCAGGGTCTCTCAATGCAAATCATCAAAAGAAATGTGGGACACCTTGGAGGTAACTCATGAA
>Ga0123342_1008041_pt1 | contig 13525 bp, 3 predicted proteins | sample Turbeawhitnodule_FD_89960 | JGI IMG/M metagenome (GOLD analysis project Ga0123342, IMG submission 89960) | Root nodule microbial communities of legume samples collected from Mexico - Turtle bean Mexico white nodule | ecosystem: Host-associated > Plants > Roots > Nodule | place: Mexico: Nepantla...
TCATAATGACAAAGTGATTAAATAATTTATAATTTAAAATATTTTAAAAATTATACATTATATCAATTTTAATCTATGTAAGTAAATATTTGAAAATAAAAAAAAAATTATCGACAAAGAATACAAAAAATTAAAGGAAACATTTTAAGGATATTTCAATCCTTATACAAAAATCTCAAATCAAAAAAGAAGTGTAAGATACAAGCACCTGTATAGCCATCTAACAAAAACTTCACAACTACCTATAATAACCTATATTTGAAAATAAGATATCAAATAATTTTATATTAATATATATATATATATACAATATGAACGTAAATTTAAATTTAATCATGAGTTTTAAAAAATTAATGATTAAATAAAAAAATATATTAATCAATATATATTTATTTATAATATTAAAGTTATATTAATATTATATAATTTCTTCCTTTTTCTCTCTATCTATCTATATTCGGAAATGTATATTTATATCAAAATTAATATTGATAATATGAATATAATATTAATAATATGAATATTAATACTAATAATATTAATAATATATGGGTTAAACACTTACACAAGTATAGGAAAAGAGAGAGGAAGCAAGTGTGTGTTGTTGTATGTTGTGTATTACATTGCTTGAATGAAGCCACTATATATAGTGGTTCTAGGAGACAACAATAATAAATACAATTAATGGTAATTAACCTCCATTTGATGACAATTAATTGTAATAAGAAACCTCCCATTCATTGCAATTAAGTGTGGCAAGTAACCTCCCATTAATGCCAAGATAACAATAAAGACGAGTTATAACCCACATATATGATAAAGATTTTCAAATTTAACTTATTTCTATTTTTATGAAAATATTTTTAAAACAATCAGCTCCTCTTATTTTCAATCAATCATTCTAAAAAGCTTTGCACCACACAAAATCCTTTGTCAATTTTGCTGCCTTCAAAGCATTTTGTATTTTACAACAGGGTTAGAAGGGTGTACCTTCATAGAAGGCTTAGGAGGTGTTGTGATCCGAGGCTCTTTGGAAACAAAGACATGCTTCATCCTTTTATTTGGAGCATTCTTATTAGAGTGTAGAGTTCAGCAGGATTCACATGACCTGTGAGAGTAGCTGTGCAGCAAAAATCTTACAGTGACTATTTATCATTACAATTTTCATAATGACTATGATCATTTTACTTTATTATGTGTTTATTATTTTAATACTATACTCAAAATATTCTTACATTCATGTGATCATGCCTACTTAATTATGTTATTTTATTTTACTTTTAAATTTGGTTGGTGACATTTTAAGATATAAATAATTTGGTTTGTACTAAAAAAAATAAACTCTGTGAAACAACGAAAATTAAAATAATTTATTTATAATATGCACTTCAAGATCGAGTTTAATATCTCGTAACTTTTTTTTGGCCACTCCTCATTCTTTTAAAATTCCAGTTTATTCTTTTTATTAAAAAAATAATAATTGATGACGAAGGTGTGATACGAAATGTATGAACAATAATGATAGATAGTTACACTTACGATTATAATAATGCTATCTACGCTAAGATGATGACATAATAATAGATACTACTAAAAATAATGTTTGAAGAACAAAGTGATAACTCAATTCAAATTGATCGGTCTGCGTAATTCAAATTGAAAAGTGAAATTGGGATTTATCAGTAAGACTAGATATTTTGTTATCTGTTGACTTGCAGACTTTGGCTATGATGTTTATACACGATTCACGAATATAAACTCTTTTACCACTGCTAATTTTATGTGTTGCTTTTCCAACCTAATTTACAAATATTTTCTCAAGGCCAATCATAGATGCAAACCACTTTAACTATTTAGTTTGGCATATCCTTTAAAATGAAACAACGTTGTCTGAACCAAGAACGACTACACTATGAACAATGAACCATAAAACTCTCTCATTCTCTTTTAAGAACAAATTTACAACTAAACTTGTTTTTATATCTTTCATTATTGCTGACACTAACAAATTTGGGTAGTAAATTTGGGTAGGACGCATCGTTATTTAAGATGAATGCAAAATCTTCACATTATTGATAAAACAATAGAAGACAATGAAATACATAAACTTATTGAAACACTGATTTTGCATTACACTGTGAACCTCAATACTACTTATCCTACTCCTCCAGTAATCCATGTAGCTTTCATCCAAGATTGAATTCTGAAGTTAATCTTCCATAAACTGCAAACTCTGTGACACAATTCACATACATTAGTCCTCATGAAGGAAAAATAGACTTAATTAAGAGGTTTTTAAACCTCAGAGAACTTGTTCCAAAACCAGAAAACTTATATAAACAGAGCACGCCATCTATAATATGCTTATTGCAAGTAAAATAATAATTTTCTGGAAAATTACTATTAGTAAAGGCACTAACTAATTAAAAAAAAAAGTAGAATTGGACAAACTCCATATTTAGATTTGAAATTAATGCGACCATGCAGACCAATTTGTGGGTGTAAGAGACATACAAGTTAAAAGAATTAATAAATAAAGACTAAACAACTTGATTGGTACCGAGATAAACAATATTACTTTAAAAAATAAACACATTCTCACTTTGATTTAAACCAAAACAGAGAAACATACCTGTTAACTATCCTTTGAGCCACCTATGACACTTGACAACGTTCAGTTCAGCCATTAAAAGTATATAGTCTATCAGTCTGTTCAAGAATCTCAAATAAGAAATTCTCCATGGCTGCCAAAATAGCATTGACCCAAATAAGCCCCAAAAGCCGGCAAAGAAACCTAACCCCAAGCTCATGTATAATGCTCCACAGAAAATTGAATTGTCTTCTTCTTCACCATCAATTGCTGGTTCTTGAGGTTTATGCATTGTTTCGTCTCCAGGACAACTTTTGTTGAGTTGCTCTCCACAAAGATCAACATTTCCTTCAAAACAAGAGGCATCAAAGGTTTCAAAATGTCTCCCTCGAGGGATTCTTCCACTGAGATTATTGTTTGATAGGTCTAACACACCAAGGCTATCAATGTTTGGAAGAGTAAAAGGAATATTGCCAGAGAAATTATTTCTTGATAAGTCCAGGAATTCTAGCGAACTTAAATTCCCAATACTAGAAGGAATCTTTCCATGGAAGTTGTTTCTTGATAAATTCAAAGAAACCAATCCAAGTAAATATCCAACCTCCTTGGGTACTTCACCTATTAAATCATTACTTGAGAGGTCAATGCTCTTAAGAAGATTTTCTGGATTCCAAAACTCATACTCCTGACCTTTCCACGATAATAACAAGTAAGAGTCATAACTATTTCCATGATATTCTAGAACTGAAATTTGTCGTTTCTTTACAATTTCCCTTTCCATTACGCTCGTTTCCATTAATGTGGTAAAATTTGCCAGACATGTAGGAATTTCTCCTGACAAGTTATTCCTTGAGAGGTCCAAGACTTGAATTTGCCTCAAATAGCAGAGATGTACAGGAACACTTCCAAAGAAACGATTTACTCGTAAGCTCAAGATTTTCAATTGTGGCATACTTTCCCCAATCCAAGAGGGTACTTCACCAGACAACATATTTTTACTTACATCCAATAAAGCTAAGCTAGAGCAGTTCTTCAACGTGAGTGGCAGTTCTCCAATAAAACTGTTATTTCGTAGGACCAGAGCTTCCAAAGTAACAAGAGAACCCAGAGACTGTGGAATCTTCCCTGATAATTTATTATTTCTTAGATCAAGAAATCGTAGTGAACTTAGATGTTCCCAACAGTCAGGAAGTTGTCCCGCTATTTGATTATTTGATAAATCCAAAGTAAACATATTTGTTGCCACTGTATTTTCGCACAATAATATATTTAAATTCGAAAACTTATTTTCTGAAAGATCTAATATTCCAACGTGGGACAAGAATGTAGGAATTACACCTTCAAATTTATTTGAATTTAGAATTATTGCCTTTCTTGTGCCATCGTTGAGAAACTTCATCGTTAAATTTGGAATCGGACCTTTGAGACTGTTGTAAGACATATTCAACTGTGTTATAGTTGGTATATTGTTCCAAAACCAATCTGGTACAAAATCATCAATCCCTGCATCAGAAATATCAAGGTAGCGTAGCTCCCTTTGATCTTGGAGCCAACTTGGGAAGCTAGGACCCAACTTGCAAGAAGCTAGTCCTAAAATAAATAATTGGAAAGGTGGAATTGCGCTAGCACCAGCCGTTAGAGACAATGAGTTATCTGATAAGTCTAGTTCCATCAATTTCCACAAATTTGTGAGATCCAACTCATTGATATCACCCTTCAAGTAATTCTCCTCAAGATGAAGAGACCGCAACTCATAAAGGAACCCAATGCTTTTTGGTATTTCTCCGGTTAACTGATTGTTGGAAAGATCTAAATACCTCAAAGATGAAAATGTTGAAAGATTAGGTAGCTTTCCAATAATCACGTTATTAGATAAGTTTAGATCCTCTAATACAGGGTTCTTGCACCTTGAAGAATTTTGAATGAAGCTAGAAATTTCCCCACTCAAGTTGTTATGGCTAAGGTCTAAGTCCTTTAATGTGCATATGCTGCCAAGGGAAGCTGGAATCTTGCCTTGTAGTTTATTACCAGCAAGATCAAGACCTTCAAGAAAGTTCATTACTTTTCCAAATTCAACGGGAATGAGACCTTCTAACATGTTATCATGAAGGTCTAATTTCTTTAGTGTGCATATGCTGCCAAGGGAAGCTGGAATCTCGCCTTGCAGTTTGTTACCAGAGAGATCAAGAACTTTAAGAGAGTTCATTACTTTCCCAAATTCAACAGGAATGGGACCTTCTAACATATTATTATTAAGGTCTAAGTTCTTTAATGTGCATATGCTCCCAAGGGAAGCTGGAATCTCACCTTGCAATTTGTTACCAGAGAAGTCAAGAACTTCAAGAAAGTTCATTGCTTTCCCAAATTCAACAGGAATGGGACCTTCTATCAAGTTAAAAGAAAGGGAAAGACTTTCAAGATTGGTGGTGAAGTTGAAAAGCCAGTGAAATACGGACGATGATTTCAATAGATTAGATGAGAGATCAAGGGTGACAAGAGAATGGGGATTTTTAATGGAATCAGACGACACAACAAAACTTTCGTCAGTGAGATTGCAGTAGCGTAAGTTAAGGTTTTGTAGTTTGGTGCTGAAGTTTAAATTCCCTTGAAATATATTCAGATTATTTTCAGAGAGGTCAAGGATGACAAGAGAAGGCAAGTTTGGATAGTGAGGAGACGACAAAACAATTTTATTACTAGAAAGATGAAGCTCTTGGAGATTAGGGCTATAGTTGGACAACAATTGAAATGTTGATGATGTGAGCATATTATGGGAGAGATCAAGGATGGAAAGAGAAGTGGAAATGTTGGAATGAAAAGGAAACAAAGATGAAATATGATCATCTGAGATATCACAGTCGACTAGACTCAACTCTCTTAAGTTTGGAATATGCTCTCTAATCATTGAAAGCCAGTAGGGAGAGAAGCTAAGATTAGAAAATGAATAGAGGCCAAGAGTTGTTAATGAAGAGAGAGAAGATAGCCAATGTCCATCTTTTAATTTAAGACCATAACTACCATCAAGTCTAAGATAATGCAAGAGAGGAAGATTTCCAACCTGGAAAGGGAGTGCTCCGAAAAATGAATTTCCTGAAAGATCGAGATACATCAAATGTGAAAGATTTCCAAGTTGAGAAGGAACTTCTCCATCAAGATCAGTTCTTCCAAGGTCAAGATATTGCAGATTTGAAAGCTTTCCAAGTTGAGAAGGGATGGTTTCATCAAGACCAGTTTCTTTAAGATCAAGATACTTCAACTTTGAGAGATTTCCCAGTTGAGAAGGGATTCCCCTAATAAAACGTGAATATGATAGATTAAGATATCTTAAGTTTCTGAAGGAGCCCATTTGCTCTGGGATTTGACTGCCACTAATATCAGGATGAGAACTAAGATCCAAATATTCCAAATTTTGCAAGTCAAGCAATGAAGTGATATTGAATGAACCTGACAAATAATGCGATTCTGAACCACGAAGATCAAGCATCTCTACGTGACCAGTTTCATTGTTGCACTCAATACCTTCCCATCCGCAACAATCTCTGTTATTTTCATCATCCTTCCACGTGGACAGCATGCCATACTGATCTTCCACACTTTGTTTGAAATTAAGGAGTGCTTGTCTCTCTTTCTCTCTGCATTTCACATGTGAACTCTCTGATGGCCACTTCAATCCAAGAACTGATACTTTGGTATGATCAAGGCACACAAAAACTGCTAACAATATTTTTAGAAAGTAACGGCCCATTACAATTTTCTAGATGTGAAGTTTGTGGTATGCTATAAACCTTGATATGAGTATAGCACAAACTACCAATAATGATTTGCGATATGTATTGAATGCACCCAAACAGGGTTTAAGTAGTTTGCCTAATTTACATGAATGAGGCTTAATTTCTACGCCCTGTCTTATTCACTATTCCAAGTCAAGCAAGGAAGAACGTTTCAAAGGTAGAATTATGAATAATGGTGTGAAGCTTTGATTATTCATACTTTATTTTGTAAAATTTTATAAAATTATCATTTAACGTGATACATTAAAGAGATGGAAGAGAATGCTCAGCACTCAGCTATCATTTATTAGACAATAACTAAGAAATATAGATTAAAAATAAAGATTAAGTTAAATTAAATAATGAAGTTTACTTTTATAATTTTTAATAATATAAAATACTAGTTCTAAAAGAGTTGAAGAAATTGTAGCCATAATTGTTAGTGGTCCAAGGAAAATGATCGTGCAAAAGCTGAGTCTTCTATGTATTAATTTTCCACATCATCCCATTGTTATCAACTTTAAAATACCGAAGTCAATATTTCTTTTTCTTCTTTTCCCACAACATAACATCGCCAAATATTATTTTTCCTTCATTTCCTAAAACAGAATATCGAAGTCTATTAAAAGTTCTACATATTTAAAACAATCAATATAGTTCTAATTAATAGTTAAATCAACAAAAATAATCAAAATAAAATATCTGCTAAAGGCAATATAAGATAAATATAAAAATACGTAAACATAAAAGTGTAAATTAATTAAAAAATCTTACAATAAAATTACATTAATAATAATAAGAAGAAGAATTTACCATTTTGTATGTACATGTAGGAAATTAACCCACGGCCTATAATTATATAATCTTCGTTTTTAGGACTCCTACTGTTATGTGACGCCAAAAAATAAATAATTATCTTGTATCCTTTATATTTTTCACAGTTTTTAATTTAATCTTATTATTGATGATCTTGACCTGATGATACAAACGAAAGTTATGTCCAATAAGTATTAAATATTATTCAAATATAGATTCTTTTCAAATCCAACTGATATGTTTTTGAAACAGATTATACATTTCTTTGATATTAAATAATAGGGATTGAATTTATTATAGGAATTTTTTCGGTTCAAAAGTGTAAAAACCTTTGGTAAAAGTCCATTCCACTTTTTCTTCTTTTTGTTTTCTTATTTAATTTCTATTCATTATCTCTATCTCTCATTCTCTCCCATCTCTCTCGATTTCTCCCTTCATTCTTCATCTTTCGTTCTTTCACATATTATTTTGTTGTATAGAAGCTAGTGAGCTTCAGAACATTTTCAATTGATCAAATTTCATTTCGGAGTAAGTTTTTTTTTTTTTCCTTTCTAAATCTCTCAATTCTTTTTATGTGCTAGTATTTGAATTCAATAATGATTTAGTTAGTTCAAAAGTTCATTCTCTCAATTAGTTTAACTGTTAACTAAAGTTTGGTATGGGTAGGTTTTATTGAACTTGGTACCAAAATAACAACTTGAGAATTTACAACTAAAAATAAAAATAAGAGCAAAACTAATAATATAATTTTACTAATGGAAAGAAATAATTCCTATATCTAAATATAAGAAGAAAGTAATAACATCTTGAAATTAGGAAAAATAATTACTAAGAGAATCTTAAAGAAAAAAATATTTTTCCTCTCAATTTTTCTCTCAAAGAAGTGGTTTTTAGTCTTACTAAGAAAATGTTGTCCACTCTTTTATTAGAAGAAAACTAAGTACCAAAGTAAATTTATCCTAACATGAGACTTCTATTCTTATATGCTCCCACTTGAAGAATTTTATTAAATTAATCAAATTTTCACATCACGCTTTATTCATTGTCATTCATGTTGTTTAATTTTCTTATATTATTCATTGTCATTCATGTTGTTTATTTTTCTTATATGTCATAGTTGGATCGAATCCATATAAACTTGTCAATTCTAATTAACTTTGTCATAACAACTAGTAAAGTTTATATTAGTGTGAATCTTTTCCATATCCATACTTCTTTTCTCTATTATTTCTCAAAGTTATAACATATACTTATATGTGTTGTCCTGGAATGAAAGGTAGGATTTCTTACAATGTGCAAGACACTCTGCTTGTCATAATATATAATAATATTTTTTTTACTTGTGCATGAGTTCCTCCATTAACCTTTGAATCCATATAGCTTCGTTGAATTCTTAGGTAGTTGCTATGTACTTAAATTTTGTAGTATATAAAGTTATAACATCATGTAACTTCGTTAGACAACCTATTGCCTCTCCTACAATTGTAAACACATAACTAGTAGAGCTCATTTTTATCAAGATCGCTTGTAAAATATTAATCAACATAGCCTCTGACAACTAATAATGTCTGAGGTTCCATTGATGTAACTAAGGATTCTATTAACAACACTCCAATTCTTTGATGACTTGTAAAATCTTGCGGCAACCCTTGGATCACACCAAGAGGATACAACACAAATCTTAAAATCTCTTCTTGATAACAATAATTCAATCCTTAAAAACTCGAGAAGAAACAAGTAGTATCAAACCACAAATTCAGAAATCAAAAGGACGAAAAAATAATACTAAAGTTTCGCACAAAAGTATTCTTAACTACTTTCACAACTCTAACACATAGCCTTTTTGAAATTGTTGAAAAAAAAGAGTGACAAATGAATTCTTGATCAAAATCTTAATGCACTCCTGAAATACCTTGGAAAATGCTCAGATGGATTTCTCAAATCATGTATTTAAAACATATTCGAAGAGTACTTAAAGTATTAGTGAACGGTTGAATTTATAGAAATTTCAAAACTTGGTAATCAATTATTTGAAGAGCAAATGCATTCTAATGAAATACTGCCACTATTTTAATCAATTATATACAATTTAAACACATGAAATATTGCCATTATTGAATCTCTTGTATCAACACATGAACATGTACTTTAAACAATATATTGCAAACTAAGTTTTCTTCTTTAAAAAGCCTTTTGGTTGGAATTTATTTTGTAGTTCATGTTTTTTTTTTATGAAAAACTACATCCCTTTTTAACAATGTGGGTAGAGGGATTCCACAAACGATACCCATTCACATTGTCAGCATAGCTGAAGAATATACATTTTCTGGATTTTGAATCCAACTTTGTTCTTTCTTGGGAGTTGCACATCATGAACACAACACAACCAAACACATTTAAGGAAGAATAATCCACTAGATTTTATTTTCCATATCTCCTTGAGTTTCTTCAAGCCAATCATTGATCAATTTATCACAAAATAGGAAAATTTATATATTTCGGTTCAGATAAACTTCATCACTCTCGTTGTTCTCAACATAGCTTGTATTCTATCAACAATTCTCTTCATCAACTCTGTTACACCCTTCTGTTGAGGTGTAATAGTGGAATAGAAAATTGTTTTATAATACTCTCTTTCTTATAGAATGCTAAAACTTTGGCATCTACATTCTTTCCTCTATTTTATAGGTCTTTAGGACTTAAATCCTTTTCAAGTTTTAAGATCTACTTATGCTTTAAATTTCTTGAAAACTGAAAACACATCTGGCTTCCTCTTGACAAGGACACCCACAATCTCTTAGAGTAATCATCAATGATTGATACAAAATATTTTGCTCCACTGAAGGATAATACTGGTGATTCCCACGCATAAGAATAAATCAAGTTTTGATGTGAGTTGATTTTAGATGTATTCTTTTTAAGGTGACACTTTACTTAAGATTGAGATTTTAGTACAATTATGGTGAGAACCCTAAGAAGATCCCCACTGGACACGAACTTAACCAAGTGGTTAAGTAAGTGTGAAGGTTCACTTCACAAGGGCAAAGAGAAAAACACAAGAATATGGGTGACAATGATGCAAGGGCAAAATTAAAAGAACATAAAGGAAACAACAAAAAGATGATGACCGAATGGAAGAGATGTAATAAACAAGAACATATAACAAGAGAATTAATGGAATGGAAGATGAAAACAAACAAAGATGAAGGAAAATGAAGCTTATGGATGATGGAATGAAAGGATGAACACACCACTTGGATGGTGGATTCTCCAAGATAAGTGTAGAGGGCCGCCACTTGAGAGCTCTCAACTCACTCAAGATAAGACCTAAATACTAGAGGGCTCAAGCCTCACACACCTCACACAATTTGTGCAGAGCAACTTTTCTATTCAAATTCAACATGAAAATACATGGAGTAATGCACCCTATTTATAGGAATGGGTGCCTTGGTGGCTAAGAAGGGCAAGGGTAGGATAGGAAGAGAGGGAGGGGCGGCCTAGTAGGGTTGACTAAGATCAAAACCACACTTTTATGCTCTCCTTCTAGAAACTAGGTCAAAAACCCTAATTCTAGGTGCCTTGTCTTGAAAAAATGGGCTTGTACAAGCCCATTTCGCTAAGTACACTCCCTTTTATGTTATATGAACCTACTCTAACATATTTTGCTATTTGACCCCTAAAGTGAGCCCAAATTATTTACAACATGTTTTATTTTTAAGTAGACCAGAAGAAAGAACAATTGGTATTCTTCTCTACGCCTACTTCTTCTTCCGGTGAGGTCCACTAGATCTTTGGTGGGGTCTTGACTTGATTGTTGAGATGAATGTGAATGGTCTCTTGAGTCCTTGGTCATCTCTTGTGAATGTTGGATTGTATCAAGTTTGATATGTGTTTATCGATAGTCATTGTAGCAAACTTTTCTAAAATGATTTAAATATCCGTTATACATTTAAATTTGTCAAAAAAACTAACCAAATAAGTAACCCTCATCTTGCCATGTGTAATTTGGTAAAAACAAAAGAAACAGAAAACATTTTAAGCAGTGGTTAGTTGTCCTCGAGTTTGACTTAGGCTGAGAAACCAATTTTGTATCTCATAAGTAAATCCTTCTTGAATAATGTTATAATGCATATCACGTCTTATATCATAACCCCGGTTACATATATACTACAAACAATTATTAAATAAAAATTAATTTTAAATATCAAAATAATTAATTATTATTTGATTAAATTAAAGACTATTTTATAACAAAAAAATTATTAATATCTAAAATAATTTTTATTATTAATAAAAATTTATAAAATAATTTTTTAATTGGTATCTAATATTAGCTACAAAATTACTATTTTATATTCTAAATTAGTCTTTATTAGTCTTTTAGAAACTAATTTAAAATAGAAACTACTTTAGATTCAAATAATAGAAACTAATAATAGAAACTACTTTAGATTCAAATAATTTTTTAGTCTCTAAATTAATATATAATCTAATTAATATAGTGACTAATTATTTTTTATCTCTAAATTTAATTATTACTTAATAATTTTTTTATAGTGATAATAAGATTGAAACATCCCTAAAATGCTTCTTATTTATTTTATTATTTATTTTCTGATAAAAAAATGAATTTTATGACTAAAAAAGCAAAAAAACAAAAAGAAAAAATAATAAAAACAAAAATGATATATTTTATATAGTTAACGAAAACAAAAAATATAGTTTTAAGAATTATAAATTTATAACCTTCTCATCACCTAGTATCATTTCCATTCAAACCATAATTCACTTTTTTTTACCTCTACCATACAACTTTTAATGTTATTATTTTAATAATTTTTTTATATTATTTAATTATAAATTTATTTTTTATTATATTTTATTTTGTCATAACTGCTACATAAAATTGTATACAACTATTAGGATTATCTACATAATCACTCTTACCTTCATTTTTCAGCCACTTTAATTAATATATTTATTTAATATTTAGAATATTAAAAAACAAGTACGCGAATATGCTCATATGAACCTTCCTCAAGACAAACTTCCGCTGTCTACATCACAAATACACGGCAAGTGTTGGTCTTAACAACGTCACATCAACCTCATTGAATGCATTATTTGTTTGACTTTCCAAGTCTTCTAACCCTAAAACATGGGTTGGAAAATTAAGCACTAAGTCACATCAATTCATTGTCTTGTGGAAAAACTGTCATCACCTATTAATTTTCCATACTTGGTGTTGGATCACTTGACTCATGCATGACTCCATCATTTTTGTATATGTATATACATTTTATTTGTATATTTTATATTATTACAAAATAATTAATTTTATTATTATTATTATTAAATATTAATTATCTATAATAACTTTTTACCTTCCGTAATACAAATACGTGAAAAGCAACTCTATTTATATACTAAAAATGGTAAATATTACAAGTATTTTTTATTTATTTCCACACATCTACTGTTCATATATTTATAATATATTTTTTATAAAAATAATAAATAAATCAAATGAATAATCATGTTATTAATAATTAAATAAAATAACACACATTCGTACTAAATAAATTTATCATACTTTAATAATTAAGACAAGAACATGCGATGTTTGAGACCAAACAATACAAGAAAACAGCCAAATAGCTTCCAAATTTTCGCGTGGGCCATTTTCGGACGCTACTATCATCGGTCAAAATGGTGAGAAACCAACGCAAAAATGGCAATAGACGCAAAACGGACGCACTTATGGATTTAATGTTTTTTTTTAAAACAGTCCAGTTTGCGTCGGCCCAGGCCCACGCATATGCGTTGGCTGCGTCCCACGCATATGCGTCCGTCACGGCCCACGCATATGCGTCCGTCACAACCCACGCATGTTTATATTTTTGGATTTTAAAATTATTAATTTAAATTTATTTAATGTATAACAAATATTTTAATATTTAATTCTTTATTGTATTTATTTTAAAATTATTTCTTTAATATTATAATAATTATTTAATTTATCAAATTTTAATATAAATTATTAAATTAATTAAGTGTTTGATTTAAATTAATTTAGTAAAAGAAAAAATCTATTTTAATCTATTTAAATGTTATATAAAATATTTTATTATTTTAAAAATTATTTATTTTAAATTTATTTTATTTATATATTGTCATAAATATTTTTTTTTAAATTATGATATAAATTAGTTAAATTGAGGAAGTATTTAATTTTGAAATTATTTAAATGAAGTTATCTTAAAAAGTTTATAAAGATTTGAAAACATGTAGAAAAATAATAATTAATTAAAAAATAGTAAAAGAAAAGTAAAAAAAAATGCGTATTTAA
>Ga0123342_1008042_pt1 | contig 13525 bp, 13 predicted proteins | sample Turbeawhitnodule_FD_89960 | JGI IMG/M metagenome (GOLD analysis project Ga0123342, IMG submission 89960) | Root nodule microbial communities of legume samples collected from Mexico - Turtle bean Mexico white nodule | ecosystem: Host-associated > Plants > Roots > Nodule | place: Mexico: Nepantla...
ACTCTTAGACAACCTCTAAGCACTACCTAAGACACACTTAAAGCAAAGCAAAATACACATGAAATGTACATAGAAGTCTTCATCAAACACAATCTTGAAGGGGCAGCAACCATCTTCAACAATTGAGATGATGAAAAATGTTATCCAACAACAGAATATGGCAATGGCTCAGAATAATTAGGCAGCAATGCATCATTGGGAGACTGCTAGATCTGCTGCAGCAGCTTCCCATGTCAGTCTGTCTTAGAAGAAGATGGGACTGACAGAGTTCATGAGTCACAACGCATCCAAGTTTAGTGGGAATGCCACTCCTGACCAAGCAGACCAATGGATCAGGGAGTTAGAGAAGATCTTTAGGGCAAACTCCTGTCCTGAGATAAGAAATTGGTTTTTGCTCGATATTTGTTGTCTGGAGAAGCAGAGTTCTAGTGGATGGGAGCTCAACAGATGATGGAAGCTAGAGCTGAAGTATTAGTGTCGGAGAGTTTCAGAGTAAGGTTTCTGGAGAAATATTTTCCAGATAGTGCAAGGTTTGTAAAAGAAGCTGAATTTCTCAGGTTGGAGCAAGGAGAGATGTTAGTAATGCATATGCGGCTAGGTTTGAGTACCTAGCCAGATTCTACACCCAATATACCTCTAAGGCTTGGAGGTGTAGGAAGTTTAAAGAAGGTTCAAAGCATGAACTAAAGAAGACCATAGCACCTATGTGCATTAGGGAGTTTCCTGCCTAGTGGAGAAGGCGGAAATGGTGGAGACCTTGGAAAAGGGTGATTCTAGGGTGATCAAATCACACCCAGGAGGGTCTTCCGGTGGGAAGGCCAAGGTACAACATCAACAACACAAACCTTATGTTAGACCTCCACAGTATAGGGTAAGAGCCACTCCACCACAGTTTCAACAACAACAACTATGGAGACCTAAATGTTTCTATTGTGGTGGACCACATACATCTAATGTGTGCTCCAAGGGGAATTCAAAGAAAAGATGTTTTACATGCCAAAAGATGGAACACTTTGCTAGAGATTGTCCTAACAAGAATAGGATGACCCCATCAGGCGATTCTCAACAATTTAGGAGTGAAGGTAGTAGACCTCAGGCAGCACAGAGAGTATTTGCTATGTCATAAGCTGATAGAATTTATTTTTTCAAATCTTTATTTTTTTATCTTAAAGAGTCATTGAGAGTTAACTATAATTAGATATCATGGACTCACATTGTGAGAACACTCTAGTTCATAATTTTTTGTTGTGTAGAAAAAACTATAATTATCGTTAAAGATTCCAAGTGAGTTTGTCCCACATTGAGTAGAAATGTGCATGAAGAACAATATATAAGAAAAAAAATACCCATATACCCAATGCCTTAAGGTTTTTGGTTGGAAGTGATGTTTTGGCTTTTTTGTAAGAAATGTTATGTAACTAGATTATTCTCATTGTGCGAGTCCATGATATCTACTTATCAAGTTAACTCTCAATGACTCTCTTCAAAATAAAAGAAATAAAGATTTAAAAAAATATATTTTATGTTGGAGTAGGAGTGGCAATGTGGCCCACCTAAAAAATATTTTTTTTCAAAAAGAAATAAAATTTTATTAACTATAAAAAACCTATTTTTGCTACAAAATTAAAATTTTATTCATGTTTCAATTCATTAAATTAAGATAAAAATATAAAGAAACTCAAGTATGAGGTTTGATATAAGGCTTGATTAAAAATAATTAAAGTTTTGTTTTGTATCTATTTTTTCTTTATATGTATGTAAATGTATCAAAGTATCTTATCGAAGTTTTTCTACAAAATATTTTAATGAAGATGACAATTTTTTTAACGAGTACCTTATTAAAATCTCTTCTTTATATTATTTTTTATTAACAAATTTTAAATATAAGACTTTACTTAAAACTAAATCCAATATCTCTCCAAATATTAATTTCTTTTGATAACTAAAATAATCTAACCTAACTCTTAGCCTACATTGGAGCATTAAATCACCTTACCCAACACATCATTTTAGTGGGTTGATCTATTGAAACTTCCATAAGTTAACTCCATTGTAAATATATTAAAACATAAATAAAACCCAACTTCTCTAAAATGATTATGGGTATTCTTGCGTAGGCTTTTCTTAAAAAAAAGTCAAAATGAACTTTTTTTTCATCCATAAACTAAAATTAACTTATTAACAAGTTAAAAATATTGAAAAAAAAACGAGAACTTTTGCAAATAAACTTACAAGTTAATTTAAATTTATATGAAGAAAATTATCCAATTTGTTGTCATTATTTTTGTATCTTAGTGTATGATGGATTGAGCATCCACTCTTGCTTATTCTCTTCCTCGTTGGATAAGAGAATCTTCTCAACATTCCCTAGAGTGGTAAACCTTGGCAGAAAAACAAAAAAGAAAGATCAAACAAAATATGATAAACAAAATAAGATCGAAATATGACATGCTTAGTGAAATTAATATAAAAGATAATCATTTGTTAAAAAAGTGGCATAAGATTGTTAGCATATGTAGCTAATGTTGAGAATGAAACATTGCTACTACGTCTACACGTAATGAGACATATACATAGCAAACTCCTATATATATATATATAATTCTCCCTAGTTTCAATAATACCGTTTATAGCATTACCATTTAGCGTTAAGCATTCCTTTACCCTTTTCAATCCTCTTTCTCAATCCATCAACATTGCTCATCACCATCACCCTCATAATCACTTCTCCCAATAATAACAATAATCACAAGCAAGGAAAGACGCAACAATTTGAAAGGCACCACTTTGATCTTAGGACAACGTTGATTTTGACTTCATCCAGGGAGATTTGGCTTTGTGCTTGAGCTATCAAATATTGGTGTCTGTTTTCTCTTTGATGGGTGTTTCCATTGGTTCACAATCACAAAATGGTTCATTGGGTGCCTTCAAGTTCTTAACTAGAAGAAAACAGGTTGATTCTCAACACAGGAATTACACTCAGCCTCCTCTTGCCAAAGAGTTAACGGTTCCTCATCTCATTGCACTTGGTCATTCATTCAATTCCTTTCTCTCTCTCTCTTTTTCTTCAAAATGTCATCTTTAATCATGTTATAATCTTGGTGCATAGGTTGATAACTTGCAATAAATTACAAACTACTGAAAAGAAAAATAATATATTGCTAAAATAATTAGAGTAGTTTTGATTGATTTCAGACTTTACCCACCTTTTTCTTATTTGCAGAATCATATATTCCTTCACTTTTTATTTTATATTTTTATTCTGATTTTCTTTTCCAGTCTACCAAAGTCAAAGAAAATTCCTCTATGTCATGTTATAATTACTTTTCAATATCACATCAATTTTAAAAGTACATGTTTTACTTTTTTAAACCAATTCCAATTTATATAAGAGATTACCGGGGAAAATACATTTTTATTACATTAAAATATATATGATTTTATTATTTTTATGAATAATTAATTAAAAACATTATATAGCTATTATTTTTTCCTTATATAAGGGTAACCTATATTAGTGTGTTTATTTTTGTAATATTTTAGCTTCCAATGAACACAGGTGAATTGTTTTGCAAATGAGTTTGACATTGGTACATGATGATCAGGTGTTGGTTCAACAATTGGTGCAGGAGTGTATGTTCTAGTGGGAGCAGTTGCACGGGAGCATACTGGACCCGCTTTGGCCATTTCTTTTATGATTGCTGGATTAGCAGCTGCTCTTTCTGCCTTTTGCTATGCAGAGTTGGCTAGTCGATGCCCTTCTGCAGGAAGTGCATATCACTATTCATACATTTGTCTTGGAGAAGGGTACTCTATTTTCCATTATCTTTTAACATACTACAACATGTCTAATTGCATCATTCACTGTTAACACCCTTATTTGGTTTATGCTTCCTTTTCTTCTCACATTCATAGATTTCATGGATACTTTTATTTTCAGTGTTGCTTGGTTGATTGGCTGGTCCTTAATATTAGAATATACAATTGGTAGTGCTGCTGTGGCTCGTGGCACAACCCCCAATTTGGTATGTTATTATTATTTCAGTTTTTGAATTTGAGAATTTCTATTGAATGTTTTGCATGGCTTTAGCTTAATTAATTGTGTGAAAAGATTATCTCGGACACTGACTTGAATGAAATGTGTGTAATTAGGCTGCACTTTTTGGTGGTAAGGAGAATTTACCAGTGTTCATAGCGCGTTACCATATTCCTGAAATAGATGTTGTTGTGGACCCATGTGCAGCAATCTTGGTATTACTTGTTACAGGACTCTTATGTCTGGGCATCAAGGAGGTAATTTTCTATTATTACAAGCTTTAATAAATCACAATGACCTATTCAATTTTGTTACTTTTATCTTGGAATTAAATTTACTTGGTCTGCCTAACTCCTAAAGTAGATTATTATGATTTATAAAAAAACTAAAAACTAACCAAAAAATTTAGTAATAATCAGCTAACAAAGGCTTATTTGTAAATCGTTACACGAATAGACATTTTGTAAAAGAAAGTTACTTAAAATACAGGAATTTATAAAGTATAAAATGTTTTGTTACAAAGAATTATTTGAAAAATTGATGAAATATAGGAGTTTGTATAAGAACATTTCTTCTTTGTATATATGAGTGAGTTTCTTTTCTTTTTGTTCGTCTAAGATACTGTATGGATCCTTTGTATGTGACTGAATTGTGAGCTTTGCAAAATGAACATATTCACCCAGCCACTATTCTTTATTTGTTTTCTAAAGCTAAAATATCCAAAAATTTAGAGTGCTAAATTGCATGCAGAGTGCAGTGGTACAAGGAATAGTGACAACAGTGAATATATGTGCATTGCTTTTTGTCATAGTAGCTGGTGGTTACGTGGGATTCAAGTCTGGTTGGGTCGGATATGATCTTCCTATGGGGTACTTTTTCATTTGACAAAAACTCCTAGTTGGTACTTTAAATTTTTGTTTTGGCATTTCCCCTATGTTGTATGTTTGGTCTCTAGTTACCTAAGACTTGTCTCTTTTGCTTTCACAGACTTTTCCCCTTCGGGTTTGATGGGATACTAGCTGGTTCTGCCACAGTATTCTTTGCATATATAGGCTTTGATGCAGTTGCCAGCACTGCTGAAGAGGTACACGAAGATAGTGTCAGTTTATTGGTTCTGGTTATATTATTTTCAGTCTGCTAAATTTTTTAATAACAAAAAGAAAATCTCGTCTCTTCAAATATCACTAATTCAAGCTACCTACTTTAGTCCCTCACAACATATATTTTATCTGTAGTGAAATACTAATGTTTCTGTTACATATAAGGACTACAAGCAAATAATTTTTTGTAGAAACTAAAAGCATTTTCAGAGAGAAAAATTTATCTAGGCATCAAACCTAGTTTACGATCGACAAATAATTTTGTTCTTTGATCATGTGATCAGAAGTTTAGTCCTGAGAGGTCTGTATGTATAGAAAAACTTTTGTCAGATATCTTTTTCTTGTATGAATCTCAATATTTCGAAAGATTAATCCTTGGCTCCCAACTGAGATAGCTTGAGTTCACCCGAACAAAACTTATTTAACCAAAAAGAAGTAATTATTTCTCCAAAATAATTTATACCAAACATGCAAAGGTATGCATACTTGAGGATGCTCAATTGTTAAACTTGCTGGTAATGTTTCACTTGATGAAACAGGTGAAAAATCCTCAGCGAGATTTACCTCTTGGTATTGGAGGTGCATTGTTTCTTTGCTCTGGGATATATATGATGGTGTCCATTGTTGTAGTTGGTTTAGTACCTTATTATGCAATTGATCCGGATACCCCAATATCTTCTGCATTTGCTGAACAAGGAATGCACTGGGCAGCGTAAGTTTAGACATTAGAATTTTGCATCTGATTCTTCATCAAGTTTTAGTGGCTTAATCTATGTACATGTTACCATAGACAAGTTTCTTGTTTGTGATTGCAGTTACATTATAAATGCTGGTGCTTTCACAGCTCTCTGCTCAGCACTGTTGGGTGGGATACTTCCTCAGGTAAATTAATGTAAACCCAGGTGGGCTTTGTCACCTCTGAAATTGTTTATTCTCTTATTTTTCTACTGTGAATTTAATATATTTAATATGTGCTTTCTCTTTATTAGGTGGAAGTTGTTCTCCTTTATCTTTTTTAATATATGGTTAAAATTATAAGCTACTGAAGCACTTTAAATTATCACTTCTATGGGTAAATATAAATCTTCGTTGATTTGAGATGTCTAAGGTTTGTGTTAAACACACAGCAAACTCTATATTCTCATATTAATGATGTACCTAACAAGACAAATTTACACATCTTTTTGTGTATGAGCTCTGTTTTAGTTTGAGAGGTAAAATGGTATTTGTACATAGTAGTGCTTGTGGGTCTTAATTTGGGATTTATGTAATTTAATTATTTCGAGGAGTTAACAAGTTCCCTTGGAGTACTGGTTAAGAAATCAAAAGTGGAAGTTCGTGGAAAATGTTTTCAATGCACCTCTATGATTTCCAAGGCACCCTTACTGTGATTTTCATTAAAATTTTATATTTATTGATACTTTAACCAGTGCCTGATTGCAAGACCCTTATTTTTATTAGCCAATAAGCTTGATTCTTAAGAGAATTATGTAATGGACTAGAAGACCTAGGTGCAGTGTACTGAATTTCATTCGAATCATTGTATTCAAATATATATGTTGCATTTCTTTTGTGCTTCATGCTATCATTGCTTGTTCCAGCAGTTATCACAAACTTTGTCCCGTTTTTTCTTCTTAAGTATTCAATTTGGGGCAAAATTATCATTGTGTTTTGTTAAATGTTTCTCAGCCACGAATTTTGATGTCTATGGCAAGGGATGGACTGCTGCCACCTTTTTGTGCTGATATAAATAAGAAGACTCAGGTTCCTGTTAAGGGCACAATAGCTACTGGCATTGTGGCCGCAGGCTTGGCATTTTCTATGGAAGTCTCTGAACTGGCAGGGATGGTAAGCCTTCAACTTGTTTGCTACAAGTTTTAGATTCATTGTATACAAATTTCATTATTACATGAAATAGTGCGTCATAGCAAATAACATTCCTCTAATAACACTCTTTAAATACCATCATCATTATTGGTGTACTCTCTAAAAGTCAACACTCTCCTTGAATAGTGAGGTAACTAAATTTACTTTGGTTCAATTCACAAAAATTTCCCCATAAGCACACAAGAAGGTGAAATATTGAGTTTTTGCAAAAGCTAAAATCAACTTATCACCTTACTTTGATCGAGTTTTTATATAATTTAAGTGCATAAGGATTGCCCCACTATTGGCTTGGTTTATATAACATGTTGAGTAACCCTTTTAGTTGATCTAAGATATGCTCTAAAACCATCTTACAAAGTAACTTAGACCTAACTCAACCCTACAAAGGATTGCCCCTCATGTGTACAACACTGTTGGGCTTGGTAAGTGTATAAAATGGTGAATGACCCCTTTAATGAATCTAGGATAAGCTCTAATATCATCTTACAAAGTAGCTTTAGCCTAATTCAATTGTACAAAACTAGTTTGTAAGATTCACTTCTCTTTCATACTATTTGGCACTATCTCTAGTTAAAGTGGGAGTTGATTTTTTCCAATATGGCTAGAATTTTTTTTCTCTTTTGTGATTCCGTACTCTTTTGAAATTATGAAGTAATCCCAAGGTCGTTCTAATACCCTGTATAGTATGTAAATGTCGATAGCTGTACTAATATGTACATAACTTTTCTCCTGCAGGTTAGTGTGGGTACACTTTTAGCATTTACCATGGTGGCAATGTCTGTGTTGATCCTAAGATATATCCCTCCAAATGAAGTCCCACTGCCTCCATCTCTCAAGGATTCAATTGCTTCAGTGTTGAAGCGGTGTAGTTTGAGCAGTTCAGATACAAATGTGGGAGATGTAGATGCTAATACTTCTGACCACAGAAAGCCTTTGATTGTTAAGGAGGATGTTTCAATTGATTTTACTAAACATTTTGCTGGAGGAAACCGTGAGTTATCACTTTCCTTCTCCTTTACCAATATTTTTTATACATAATATAATTTGTGTTCATTATATATAATCTATGTCGCTAAAGAAACTAACACTGACTCAGTTGTTATTATCGTTCTGTCATTTGGCATATGTTGATTTTTTCCTTCATATATTTATTTATTTTGGGTACAGATATAGCAGAACCTGAAAGGCGAAAAGTTATTGGGTGGATCATATCATTCATATGCTTAGGGGCGTTTGTCCTTACATATGCAGCTTCAGATTTCACTGTTCTTAGGTTAGTCTACTTGCAGATTATGTAGCTTTTCTCAAGCTTCACATGCAATGGAAATTTCTTAATACATAATCAAGGATTCAAGATCCCTAAATAGTTTGGTGGTTGGTTTGAAATGAAAGGAAATGGGCTATTAAGGACTAGGCCTTATCCTTTGAGAACTGAAGAGGTTTGAAAATACTATTACAGGATAATCCCTTCAATAAATTCATGCACTTCATCAGTTTTTTTCATGTCATTTAAGGATTGCATGATGTTCCCAGTTTTTTGAGCATTTTTTTATGCTATTGCAAGTTCTGTTCGCTTTGCATTGTGTGGAGTTGGAGGTGCTATTCTTTTGTGTGGTTATGCTTTCCTAACCAGAATAGATCAGGATGATGCAAGACATAACTTTGGGCACACTGGAGGTATATCTTACCACCATGTCCTTGTGTTACATAAATCTATGAGTGGTGTTGGTTATCTTATTCCTTTCAACTAATGCAGAGGTGCATATCTTCTAGTGCCACACAGATGGAGTGTATTGAACAAGTGTTGTATATAATTATAATAAACAATAAAAAATAGGTTGGTGATTAATTCTTTTCAGTTTAAGAGAGATAACTCAATCATTAATCTTTTTTCAGGTTTTATTTGTCCATTTGTGCCACTGCTTCCCATAGCTTGCATTCTCATCAATTGCTACTTACTTGTTAATCTTGGGTAAGCATTAAAACTTAATTTGTTATACTTTTGGCTAACCAAACTCGCTTTTCAAATGTATTTTTTTATATCTGGCTGTGTGTGGAGATCTTGAAATGGATGGAAGTCGTTTGATTTCAAGACTAATAACTTAGAATTTTATGGTTATTTAATGAAGTTAATATCAGAATATATCTAGTATTCTCTTTCTCCTATGCCTGCCTTAATAGTGACACAATTTCACCTTCATTCTAGTAAATAGTAGAATGGCAGGAACGCTAATTGAATAGAAACAGATAGTTTTGTGTGATAATTGGAAAAGCTCTTGTTCAGTTTCTCTTAGAACTATCCTTCCACCCTGGTTCATATTTGTTGTTTAGAACAAGGTGTTCAAATGGTTGTGGTCATAATTTAATGGCGATACTAGATATTGCAGAAATTTAGAATGAATGTGACCGAAATTGCCCAGAAAACTTAAGTTGTGGCCGAAATTTCAACTGTGGACCATTATTTCTGGTTTGTAAAATTGAATGTTTGTGCCGTAGAATAAACTGTCTAATTGAACCAACATTCTAGAATAATAGAGAAGAGTAACATGGACAAAACTGCTGAGATATCTCCAATGTATTTTGCGGAATCAGCACTTATATGTTGAAACTTTGTCAATTGAATTGCATGTTTTCTCTAATTCTTCCTCATCTTTGTTTCAGATATGGTACATGGCTGCGTGTTTCTATATGGCTGGGAACAGGACTACTAGTTTATGTGTTTTATGGCCGAACTCATAGCTTTCTGAAAGATGCAATTTATGTGCCAGCAAAGCAAGTGGATGAAATTTACCAAACTTATAGAAGCTCTGTTTCTTAATTAGTTCTGCAAACTGAACTAGGTTGAATCTGTGTGTGGAGATTGCTTCCATCTCAAGCCAAAAAAAAAACACTGCAGCTCCCCCAATTGAACACCTAATCCCTGTACAGGAAGTGCCTCTCAAGCTTAGGCTCGTGTAGTCAACAAGTTTTCAGAAAAATATGGATACAAGGCTTCTAGAAGAAAACTAATATCAATTGTCTTTTTTAATTCTTAGATGTTTCTCTTTGTACATGTGTCTTGTATTTATTTTATCTTTTTTTATTTTAACATTTAGTGACTCTTCGTTTTACATTGTATCTCTTTAGCTAGACTTAGAATGTGTGTATTGTTTGTATATATTCAGACATTTTACTTTAATTTATGTAAAGAAAAAACAAATAAAAGAAATATTTTTTCTCATGTCCTTTATCTTCTTTTTTTTTTTTCTTTTTTGTTCATCTCATCTCGGGTCTTTATATTAGTGTCATATGGTATGGCATTAAATTATGTCTCATTTATTCCCCATGTACATATTGAACTTTGTAGTTTAAATCTCTCAAATATTGACACACATTTAGTATAACCAACCTTTTAAGTAAACCTATTTCTCTGTAAATTTTCAGTAGTAGAATGATTTCACAGAGGCACTTGCGTTGATCCTCATATAGTTACATCATGTTCGGAAAAACTGGTTATTGATTGAGTCGATATATTGGTTGATTGATGAGTTACTAGTTATTGAAGTAGATCAGTGCTTAAACCATATAAACCAATGTAACTAGTATAAAGTTATATAATAATATATATTATTTGCGGGCACAGTAATATTTATTAGTCTTGGGTAAATTGGTGGGCAGAGTAAACGTACAGATAAATGTATAGCATGACAGTGCTTGAAAAAAGCATAGCAAATATAAAATCTAACAAAAAAGATGGTTGATCAACTGCGTGATGACCTGTGACAAAGTTTCTGTATACAGAGTAAATTTTCGTAATTTGATCCACAGTCAAAAGTGCAGTGTTTCGAAAGGGCGATGCATGAACATGATGTGGGTGTCAAGTGAGAGAGGAGGGGGGCACCAATATGAATGTGAAAGTGAGTGAGGAGGGGGCCACCTATATGCATGTGAACAACTGCAATACGAATGTCTTCTAAATTAGTTTACACATTAGTTGGAGGTGACATTTGTAGAACTTTATGCAAAGTAAATAAATTTTCAAATTTAACCCTCATTCAAGTGAAGAGTGTTCTGAATTGAACAATTTGGAGGAGTAAAGATACATTAAAGCAGAAGTACATAGTCTAATAGGCAAGCATAAGTACATAATCTAATAAAGAACTACAACTACAAAGTCTAATAAACAAGCAGAAGTACATAGTCTAATAAGCAAGGTCAAATTAATGTTGTGAAGGAAATTCGTCCAACATTGACGTCGAAGGCATCATCTTAACTGTCATGATTTTCTTCATGATTTTCTTCTGAATGTGCTGCGAAAACAGTTTCATCACCAGGCCATTGAACCAAATGGTTAAATTCTTCAGCGCTGGGCCAAACCGATGTGCTTTGACCCGAGTGGTGTAAAGCATATGAGTGGAAGGACCCATTAAGGCTTACCATTGCTCTGTAGTTTGCTGCTTGTTGATGTTGAACATGTTTCATGTGAGACTCTAAATTTTTCATGTAATCAAGCATACTCATGTCAGGAACCGTGGGTGAAGGCAACTGGTTTCCTGGGTGTACCACTGCTTCGTCTTGACGTTCTTGACTTTGTTGTCTTTGTGATTGTTGTTAGTCATTGTTTGAGCATTTCCTCTCTATGAATTTTTTGTCATTATATCGAACCTTATTGTTCACAATCGATTTTGTATGACTACTTTCCTGAGTTGTCATTATATCCTACAAAACATATTAATTGAACAATGAATACGTCATTCAAAACTCAACAACAATGAAACAACATCAATCTTTAAAAAATAAAACAATTCAGAGATAATGTACTCTGTAAATGTGCTTGTGCAAGAGATTGACTTTGGGTCAACACAGGACACATAATAGGGACAAACAACTTAGATTATTCCCCACCCCACCCCAACCAATAACAACACAAACCTAAGTGAAGTGAATTTTGTGGTTACTTCACACTACCTTACATTCATGACCTCTAAACACCTGATTTAACTCGCTTTCTCCCCCACCTCATGCCCCACCCCAACCAACTTGAACACTATTACTCTCTTTTTACCTTTCTTATCCATGTCAAGATTAAACAATTTCCTTAAAAATTTTGGTACCTCATCAACCTAACATTCCAAAGAAAGACTCTGCATTATTTACACCAAGACACATATATGCAATAATCACTCACAAAATTATTTATCCAAAGAATCACTCTGCATTATTTTTACACCAAGGCACATATATGCAATAATCACTCACGGGATTATCTATCCAAAGAAAGACTCTGCATTATTTATACATCAAGACACATATATGCAATAGTCACTCCCAGAACTATCTATATATAGTATGAGTATGTAGTGACCTCTCTCTTTGTCTATATACTCAACCGTGACTGAATTCACAATATCATAACTTCAGAAAATACCTATTTTGGAGAAAAAAATACTAAAAAACCATGCATACTTACACAAACTAAGTACATGAAAATATATACTTTTACCAATATATTCCACAAAAAATCAAGTCATACTCCAAAAAAATAAGCAAATAGTAAACACAGACAACTATGATCACATCAGATGTAGTTCTTTGTATATTCTAATTATAATTAATTCTTCTTCTTTGTGCATCCTAACATACTACTACCAAATAAAATACTACAATAACAGACCCACCAAGTAACCCCAACATGAAATACAAGAATATATTGTCTTAAGTGTGTGCAAAAAATTGACTTTGGGTCATACAAGGTTCACCACAAGGCAAATAACAGATCACCCAAAAAAAATCACACAACATCAGTGTTTCACTTAATAAACCAATGAATAAAAAATGTATTACCTTTGGTCATCAATAGCACCACCCAACCACCGAGAAAAGAGGATATGAAAGAGGAGAGCGTCACCCAACAATAGTGCCACCCAACCCCCAACCACCGTTAAAAGAGATGCACCCACGATGACGACGACGAACACTAAAAGAGAAAACTTGAGGAGAAGGTGAAAAAGGATGTGGAGGAGAAGAGCACGAAACTAATAGTGAAAGAGGAATGATGCAGCTAAAGCTCCAATTTCTTATAACATAATTTCACAGTTGTACCTAAGCACCCAAATGTTAAACCATTTCAAAATATTGTTATAAACCCCACAACAGAAATAAAATATTATTATTTTTGCCACATGCGCATGCTGAGCAACTCCTTTAGAGTTGTCCAAATATGGGGACTCAAAAATGTAATTTAAAATTTTTTTGTTGACTCGAAGAAGCGATTTACCAGTTCAATTCGATACTCAGTTGCTTACATCGCTAAGTTCGTAACAGCACCAATTGAAAGATAGTTGTGGATCTGATAAGGTGAATCTAACATTTACTAAAATTGTTACATCAAAGTCTTCTATGTGGTAACATCAATTTAATTAAATGATCTCTCGGAAGACTATTGTATCCTAGGTTTCTATAAAAAGTTTCTTTGTTTGGTTGAGATTTTGGCATGCACCCCGTGGTTTTTAACCTCAACCCG
>Ga0123342_1008043_pt1 | contig 13524 bp, 13 predicted proteins | sample Turbeawhitnodule_FD_89960 | JGI IMG/M metagenome (GOLD analysis project Ga0123342, IMG submission 89960) | Root nodule microbial communities of legume samples collected from Mexico - Turtle bean Mexico white nodule | ecosystem: Host-associated > Plants > Roots > Nodule | place: Mexico: Nepantla...
AATTGTTATTTTTGTGTTTGATTTAAACTAAACCCCTCCTCCCTCCAATATTTAAAATGGTCAAATCCCCCCCCCCCCCCCCCCCCTCTTTAATTTTGACACTATTGAACCCAACATATATTACATGGGCAGAACTACCATAAATAAAATAGTGTAATAAATATCCAGGGTCATAAACATAAACATAAAAAATTAAAAATTAAAAACATCCAAATTAAATTAATAAATAATTTCTGAATTACATACTCACTCAATTTCTATTTACAAAAATAAAATAAAAAACAACTTCATGTCTTCATCTCAACAAACTCCAGTAAACTCCATGTTGTAAGTGAAATCTGAAAAATAACTTTAATATCATATAATAGTTATTTTATAAAAAAAAAAAACAATTTCATGTCTTCAACTCAACAAACTCCATGTTGTAAGTGAAATCTGAAAAATAACTTTAATATCATATAATAGTTATTTTATGTATATTACATGGGCAGAACAAATACCGTAAAGAAAATCATAAATAAAAAAGTATGATAAACATAAACATAAAAATAAAAAATAAAACCATCTGAATTCAAAAACATAAAAATAAAACTAAACATCCAAAGTTATAACCCTAATTTAACAAAAACATAAATTGTTCAAGTTTCAAGCACAGGGAAACAGTTAGCCTCATTGGCTTTTATAATAACAACGCATAATGGAAAGAACTCTCATGTGCGATGCGGGCTTGTTAAAACACTCAAATATTATTTTATCGCCTTCTTGAAAAGAATGAACTTGATAGAAGTTATTCCAGTCATATCCAATCTTCACACCTTTTGCAGGTAAAGGTCTCCATGAAACCTTGCATTGAACATCTTTTATAAGCCCATGAAGAACAACTTTTTTTAATCTGCCTCTACGAATGAATTTGGCAAAATCCTCAGGTAAATACTTCAAGAAAATAAAACAATGTGTAAACAACTTAATATACAAAATAAGGATTGAAATATTAAATAAGACAAAAGTAAAATGTCACCAGATAACTTGATTGAGTCCGATGAAGAGATAACATTACAGAGAAATGTTGAAAAGGACCACTGGTGAGTGGTTCACGATGTTCAGCTTCAGCAAAATGGTCAGATACCATTATTTGAGAAGCCTCTTCCATGTAGACATTAATATGAAAGAAATTATCACCAACGTATCAGAAATATACACGGTGTTCTCCTTTAAGATCATAAAAATGACGTAAACTCCCTCATCCATAGGTTATTTCAAGATTCAACAAATCCATGTTGTACATTACAACATGGGTGTTCCTGTTATTATCTAGCAGCAACTAGTGGTCACCAAGTTCATTTTGAAATTCTATAGGAAATGCATGATCAACAATACCATACTGTTATTTAAAAATCAAAATAAAAACTGTAAGGAATTCATTGAAGTTTGGAAAATCAAATATAAAAGCATAACCAAGAAATACATACATCACCCTTAACATTCATTGTCCAGAACAAGTCTTTGGTATCCAGTGCGACAATCTCCTTAGCAGTTGCAGTTAGTATCTTCATAGTAAATGAAAGGAAGAAATGAAGAGAAGAATATGAAAGGACTTACAACACAAACAATGAAAGAGGATTATGTGTATACAATAATCTCAAAAACCACACCTATAAATAGCATATTAATATCCAATATGTGAGACGTTTGGGTTTTCCAAACTGCCACCATCCATTCTGACGTTTCATTCAAAGCATTTCGAAATTAATTAATATTAATATTAATATAATATTTCATATTTTTACATTTATAAATATTAATATATTTATATATATATAAGTATAAGGAATTCATTAAACTGTGGAAAGTCAAATATAAAAGCATAAACCCCAAAAATCCTTAACACTCATTGTCCAGAACATGCCTTTGCTATCTAGTGTGACAATCTTATCAGCAGTTGCCATCATTGTCTTCATAGTAAATGAAAGGACTTACAACACAAACAATGAAATAGGATTATGGGTATATAATAAATAGCATATTAATATGTAAAATGCGAGACATTTGGTTTTTCCAAACTGCAACCGTCAATTCTTGTGTTTCACTCAAAGCATTTCAAAATTAATTAATATATTAAAATTATTTTAATATTTCATATTTTTGGCATTTTTAAATTTTAATATAGTAATATATAAGTATAAGTAATATATAAAATAAATTGATATATATATATATATATTATAAATATATAAGAAAAAACATATATATATATATTAACATTTCAATGAAAAATCAGAGTGAATTAATAATGGTTAATTGCATAATGTAATGAGTAAGTTATAAATTATGTAGCACGAAATATATGAATATTAGAGCTACACGAAATATATAAATTAAGTGCCACAATAAATGCTCTGTCAGACATTTATTGTAAGCATGTATAAATGGGTTGTGTCTAATAAACAATTTATTGCAACTCATGTATAATTTTAATAATCAATTTAAATTCCATTAATAATCAAGCATTTGAGATTGTAACATACATATGAAAGCATAACAGAGTATAAACTAACAAATAGACTTAGATGGCTTATTTTTATGTAACAATATTAAATTAAAATTGAAAACATTTTAAATAAGCCAAATGTTACTACATTAGACATAAGAGAACTAAAGAAAAGACTGAGGTTAACTTTATATTGTAAAGCATGTTACATCCAACAATGAAAATATAAAATGCTAATAACTTATATTTAAGTACCTGTAACATTCTAAGCTGTGATCGACCCTAAACAAAATCATTATATCATAGTCATATTAAATAAAAACATATAATATAACTCAAATAAAATATATCATGGCAGTCATATTTTTTATCTGTAAGAAAATAAGACATTAGTTGTTCATACGTCATGAGTTATGTGACATCATATTTTTAAGATTTTGAAACACTTCATTGTAAACAACATTAATTGTTGAAGTACATTATTGTCAATCTTCATCCAAAATTAATATTTTCAAACCTTTTTTGGATTTTACTCGAGAAACAGCAACATATAATTGCCCATGTGTAAATACAGGTCTTCGAATGTAAAGCCCAACTTTGGAAATTGGCTTTTATTTATAGTCATTGCAAAACACAGTAATACTGGGAATTGTCTTCTTTGAAACTAGAAAGGTAGTGCTGAATCAGAAGGAATAAAGTCCATTCTAGGAATGAGTATTTTATGCCCAATGTTTTTGTCGGTAACGACTGTAGCACCAATAACATTCTTTTCCAACTCATTAACCTGTAATCTGGTACCATTACATAATCCATTTGCTTGATCAATACTTCTTAACAACATTATTGGAACACCATTTTTTAGTTTTAGGCAATGATTAGAAATTCCCAAGCATTTAATATCGTTTAAAAACTCTAATGTAAACCACTCGGCTTGAATGTCTCCTTGTTCATCAGACAGGCAAGGTGTGTCTGAACTTAAGTAAGTAACTTTTTTCCATTCATTAAACATAGGATGAATTCATTAACTTCATCTACACACTTAGTTGTTGGACAAAGTATTACACCGTCATCAAAATAGTTAGCATTGTTCATATTATCCAAGAATTTAGGATACACAAATTGGACTAAGCTGAGTAGAGGTGACTCATTGTGTTCAATTAAGAGATGTTTGGGTATTTCAATTATGCCTTCCCCATTTTCATTTAACTTCATATTTCCATCACCAATCTTTAGAATCCATTCAGCAAATTCCTTTATCTCTACGACACTTTGAACTGATTCTTGATTTGTTAATCTCATATTCTCTGAAAGTGTAAAAACTTTGCAATGTTTCCATAATTCATAGTAGTTTATGTTGCCTTTACAATGTCGTATCTTGATCCCTTTTTTACAACAGGCAGAATTTGCCTAAAATCACCTCCTAGAACAACAACTTTGCCACCAAAAGGCTTCTTACTGTTCTCTTCATCTACAACCTTCGTAATATCTCTTTATGTTCTATCGAAAGCCTCAAAAAACAACCTATTCATCATTGGAGCTTCATCCCATATAATCAACTTTGTCTTAATCAATAACTTAGAACGAAGACTTCCATGACTTATGTTACAGGTTGATTCCTCATTTATAATTAGTGGAATACAAAAGGTAGAATGAGTTGTTTTTCCGCCAAAAAGAAATAAAGAAGCAATCCCACTTGAAGCAACATTAATACTATCATTCCTGTAGATTTGGTTCCACTGGACAATGTTTTTCCTGTTCCACCATATCCATATAAGAAAAAAAAACCTCCTACTTGATTATGTACTGTTATCATTATATTTTCATATACATTAAGTTGTTCAGCAGTAAGACATCTATATAGTGATTCATGCATTTCAGACATGGTTGTTCTGTCATAAATGAGTTCATCAATAAGAAATCTATTTTCCAAAAGATATGAATTTGATCGAATAGGCTTAGGTAGACAACTGAAATCCTTTAAAGGCTTACCATTTGAAACTAATAATTCATCTATTTGTAAAAGACAAATATTCTGCAATTCAAAATCGTCAATATGAAGGCTTGGAAAAAACATTATATTAGACATTTGATTTAAGTCATACAAATATAAGCAGAAATTGCATAGCTTTGAATTATAATTTAACTTTGCAATAAGCATTTTGTTTATACCTGGTAAGTTTAACTCTCTCATTTTTTTGTATAGAACATCATCACATAGTAACTTCCAAGTACATCTCCAGACTTCATCAGGCTTAGTCATTGTATTCATCATTAACAGTGTAACAAACAAAGTTCTCAGTTGTTGTGCATAAGCAATGCAGCTAGATTCTTTAATTGCATCAATAAATTTTCTATCATCGGCCAATAGGCCCATTGCAAAGCAAGCTTCTTGATACATCTTGTAAGTTACGCTATTAACAGTTTTTATGCTGTCATAATCAGTACAACTTGTTTGATTTGTTAGCAATATCCTCAAATAATACAATTTGCCTGAGCCTGGAGGGACAAAGGTAAGTCTTCCAATGCTAAATCCGTTTTTTCTTGTTTTCCATTCTCTTTGTTTAGTCATCCAAGCAAATTTGGTAGGGAAATCATCATACGTCAGAGTTCTCCCTTCAACATATTTCTTATTAGCCTCAAACCAAGCTAAGAACATAGTATTCTTGTTTACATTATTCTTCAAGACGTCATCAATTTCATCATCATCTTTAAACAACACTGCTTGCTCACGGAATAAATGGAATGTTAATCTTTGAATAGGAGGCCATCTTTGATGAATATCAAACTCAAATATTTTCCAAGCTACTTCGTATGGAGATATGTATCTACAATCATAGTATTGTTGTATCTCATCTATAACTAAGTCTTCATCAGACTTTGTGATTTTAAGACATGCCTTATCAGGACCTTTGTTGACGTATTTAAACAAATACTTGATTGAGTTGGATTTGTTGCAATATTCCATATTAACATGGCCTTGATATCTCATGATAAGCAATGGACTATATGGGTCAACATTTCTATTATCTAATTTAATCCTATTCTTTTCTATGAATATGCCATTATCTTTACGTCTATAACATGGATATCCATCTTGATCAATAGTAGTGAACAATGTATATTTTTTAGGATAAAATTTAGAACACCTACCTCATTTCATGCAAGGTGAGCTAAACCTAGTGGGACTACACGGTCCATGTATCATGAATGCAACAATTATCTTTGCCAATTTAGGATACAATTTCGAATTAGGTAATTCAGCTGAAATTACTTTATCAATGTCCCTGGGATTTAACAACTTATTTGCACCGTCTAACCACAATAATATATGTGCATGTGGTAATCCCCTTTTTTGAAATTCAACTGTGTACATGCCTACATTAGTAAATGAATTGAATATTAGATTTCATAACTTATGAAATAATAATAATATGTATGAGAAGCAAAAATATTAAATTACCTGCATTTACTTTGCCAAAGAATTCATTTTTTTTTAAATCAGTCATCATTTGATCCAACTTCATTCTAAATACTCTACACACAATGTCGGGTCTGTCAGATGTTGCACAGCCTTTTGAGGAAACTAAATCATGTATTTCAGGCCAGTTTACGTTGCACATAATTGTGATAAACAAATCTGGATATCCAAATTTCTTACATATGGCCATAACATCTTGGTAGTTATTGAACATATACCTCATACCACCTGTAAATGATGAGGGTAGAATTATACGCTCTCCTATGATAGAAGAATTTGTTTCTCCTCGGTGTATTGCTTCTTGTACTCCATGAAGAATATCACATCAAATAAGTTTCTTGTTAACTCTAATGAATGACAACTTTTGTGCCTCAATCATCGTGTATTAATCAACCAAAAATTGTTGAAACTGTCGACGTGAGTTTACTACATTACCAAACTCAATTTGTCTGTCTTGAATTCTAAAAGCAATAAATTCCTTAAAGGAAATACGAATATTTTTCCTTATGTGACTGGTTGTGATAGCTTCACGAATTGGAATATGTTCTTGATAACCATCTTTTCCATATGGAAACAATAACGGATATTGTAATGAATGAAAGTTGTACGGGTTTCATGGAGTCTTGTCAATTCTCCACAACTTTTTTTGACGATGATATCACTTCCTACATTCATGGTACTAAGGTCACCCGCTACTAATGCTGCTATCTCATTAGATGTGGGAGTATTGTAAATTCTATAGGATCCTTGAATCGATTTCTATATAATCTCAATCCAAAGTCAGAATATTCATCAGTCTGTAAGACATCTCTAACTCTTCTAAAGGATTGTGCAAGAACATGGTTGTCATCAATCATCTTCATCAAATTTGTAATCAATGACTTATCATATCTGGAGTTTTTCATTTTGGACCTGTACAATTCATATTGAAAGTTTTTAGTTGTCAGTAGTAAAACATTTTTTCAAAAGAAAAGCAATGTACAAAAACTTACTCAAAGTTAGAGACTATGTTCCTTACTTCGTTTTCAGTATCATATATGTACAACTGTGCAAACTTAGGAGTGTTTCCACTTACTGGTAGAAAACTCCCAATTTGATGGTAATTTTGGCCATTCATAATGAATTATGGAGGTCCAGATCCATCATTAATTGAACAATGAATCTTACCGCTAATTGAAGTGAATGAAAACATATTGTTGTAGTTTCGAGTGTTTTGTAAATAATGATTGTTTCTGCTATCTTGACCATTGTATAACCTTTGAATCAATTGAGGAGGTTTTTGTAAAAAAGGAAGTTGAACTTTTCCCTTTTGACAACATATGGAGAAATGAAATTTTTTATATGTTTGTGTTTTATCCGATCTTTCCTCATACCAAACTTCAACCATACAATGCTCACACTGTATAGCAGGTTGTCCAAATTCAAGAATTCCTAATTTCCAAAAAAAAGGAATAATTAATCATGTTTGCAATAAGATATAGTATATAATAATAGCACAATCGCTCTTTTAGAAATGTACCTTCAGTTTCAACTTTTGCATACAAATCAGAGATGAAATTGCTTTGTTCATCATCTAATATCATGTGAAAACAAAGGTAAGATAATCTTTTTAATTACCTTTGTTTGGTTCGTAATTGAAAGGGTGTCTATTGTTTTTGGTTTTGCTATATAACATCTTAATATGTTTTGTATGGTGAAGAAATTATATGGCTCGTGTTATCAATTGTTGTTTCCTATTGAGTATGCTATCAACTGCATTTTTCCAAAAATTTAATATTAATTAAATTTCAATTGTATATAAAGTTATTCCATTAATACACAGTATATTGAAGTTGAACTTATTACACACCGTTACTTCACAAAAAATAAATGCAAAACAAATATTCGGATAAGAGTTATTGTACCTGATATATTTTCACCTCATATGTTGACAATTCTGAATAGTTTCCATTCATATCGCGTGGCATTGATAAACCTGTCATTTTATTCTCAGAGTGTGTGTAAAATATGACTTATAATAACGATAGAAGGATAATATGTTGTACCTAACCGTTTCTGTTTGTTGTTGAGCAATTTTAGACCACGTATATTTTTCCTTTTTATTCTCGCTTTTTCTTAATCATGTTTGGCTACAATCGAGAAATTAGTACAAATAATCCATATAATCAACATAACAACATAAATGTTGAAAAAGAAATCTTATTTAAGGGTATCATGTTCACAATCTTACTAATAATAATATATTAATTCAATTTACAATTGTATATAACACTTATATACGGTTATATATGAAATATGACTTCTAATAAAAATTACACCTTTGGCCATTTATTGTAAAAAAAAAGGCACACTAAATATGACTGGGATAAAACTAATCCTAACTGATATTTTTTTAGTGATGTCGAACTCAAGTGTTGACAATTGTGAATAATTTTCAGTTTCACCTTCATTGATAGTACTTGATACTTTTTCTTTCTTTTTCATTGATTTCTACTCAACTATATTTATCTTTTTTATTATTGCATTTCTTGAATCATGTTTATCTACTATAATGGTAAAAATGATTACATCACGTGAAAACTAAATAATTAGTACAAATAATCCATACAACAACATGTTGAAAAAAATATATATAAGTTAACCTTACCATTGTTATGTCAGATAACGGTATCCAATTGAAAGTGTTATCAGCTGCATTTATCAAATATAAATTAATTAATTATTTCAATGACAAATTAGTTCAATTACAATTCTATATACACTTATAGCTGAAATATGACTTGTAATAAAAATTACACCTTTGGGTAAGAACTTATTTCACATTTCTTATTACACAACAAACAAAGAGATAGTGAATATGACTAGGATAAAACACATCGTACCTGATAATTTTTTAATGATGTCGAACTCAAGTATTGACATTTGTGAATAGTTTTCAGTTTCACCTTCATTGATAGTACTTGAGACTTTTTCTTTCTTTTTCATTGTTGCATTTCGTGAATCATGTTTATCTACTATAACGGTAAAAATGATTACAACACGTGAAAACTAAATAATTAGTACAAATAATCCATACAAGAACATGTTGAAAAAAATATATAAGTTAACCTTACCATTGTTTATGTCAGATAACAGTATCCAATTGAAAGTGTTATCAGCTGCATTTATCGAATATAAATTAATCAATTATTTCAATGACAAATTAATTCAATTACAATTCTATATACACTTATAGCTGGAATATGACTTGTAATCAAAATTACACCTTTGGATACTTACTTATTTCAAATTTCTTATTGCACAACAAACAAAGAGATAGTGAATATGTATGGGATTAAAACTATCCTACCTAACATGTTTCAAAGCTGTCACGGTTTTTAACGTGAGATGAATGAACAAGAGGATGCTGGTAAGGGGATGGTTGGTTGCTATTAGAATGCTGGAGGAGTTTTTTGTTGTCCTTTATAAAGATGAAGAAAAGAATTCAGGGTACGGTTGCTGTTTTTCTGGTACTACCACATCTCTTTGGTGGTATTGTCATGATTGATGCACCTTTTGTGTGCTATTTGCTCTCTTTTAAGAGAGTGGGTTGTTGGGTTTAGGTACCCACTAAGTGTTGTTGTTGATTAGTTGTTTTGGGTGCGTTTATGTAGGTTAAGCCATTTTCTGGTTGCTCTCTACATGCCCTATGGAGAAGTATCTATATGGTTGATGTATATGGGTTGGGATACCCCTGAAGTATCCCACTTAATTTAATTTATTTTATTTCTGATAAAAAAAAATTGTTTTGACTGATATTGATCTCAAGTATCGACAATTGTGACAAATTTCCACTTTCACCTCCATTGCTAGTACTTGATAGTTTTTGTTTGTTCTTCATTGATTTCTGCGCAAGTATATTTCTCCTTTTCATTCTTGCGTTTCGTGAATTTTGTTTATCTACGCTAACTATCAAAATAGTTACATCACGTAAAAACCAAATAATTAGTATAAATACTCCATACAACAACATGTTGACCAATAATATATATGATTTAACCTTACCATTCCTTATCTCAAATAAGGGTATCCTATTCAACCTATTATCAGCTGCATTTTTCCAATATAAATTAATGAATTATTTCATTGGGAAATTAATTCAATTACAATTCTATATACACTTATATACAGTTATAGCTGAAATATGACTTGTAATCAAAATTACACCTTTGGGTACTTACTTATTTCAAATTTCTTATTGCACAACAAACAAAGAGATAGTGAATATGTCTGGGATTAAAGCTATCGTACCTGACATGTTTTGACTGATATTGAACTCAAGTGTCGACAATTGTGAAAAATTTCCACTTTCACCTCCATTGCTAGTACTTGACACTTTTTGTTTGTTCTTCATTGATTTTTGCGCAAGTATATTTCTCCTTTTTATTCTTGTGTTTCGTGAATTTTGTTTATCTACACTAACTGTCAAAATAGTTACATCACGTAAAAATCAAATAATTAGTATAAATACTCCATACAACAACATGTTGACCAATAATATATATGATTTAACCTTACCATTCCTTATCTCAAATAAGGGTATCCTATTCAACTTGTTATCAGTTGCATTTATCCAATATAAATTAATTAATTAATTAAATGGGAAATTATTGTAGATACAAATCTATATACACTTATCCTTATATACAGTTATATATGAAATATGATTTGTAATAAAAATTGCACATTTGGCTACTGACTTATTTTATATTTCTTATTGCACAACAAACAAAGAGATATTGAATATGTTTGGGATAAAACTTACCGTACCTAATATTTTTTAGTCATATTGAACTCAAGTGTTGACAATTGTGAATAATTTTCAGTTTAACCTTCAATGCTAGTTCTTGACACTTTTTCTTTCTTCTTCATTATTTTCGGAGCAAGTATAGTTTTCCTTTTTATTTCTGCATTTTGTGAATTATGTTTATCTACGATAACTGTCAAAATGATTAAATCACGTAAAATACTCCATACAACAACACGTTACAAAAAAAAATTATATAAGTTAATGAGAATAATGGTGAATATTAATGATTTAGAGTCATATTATCCTCAAGTGATAACATCATATATCTGCCATTTTACTTTCTCAGTGTTCTACATTGTCACAAAAAATATCCCATACAAAAAATTTATTCACCTTCTAACATAAATGTAATTTTTTTACTCAGACGTTGTTTGAACTTGAATTAAGATTTTATATTCACATGATATACAAATGTATACAAAATATAAAAATACAAATACAAATCATATTGAAATCAATGATGAGAGGTGGATAGTTTGTTGTACCTCATATATTATTGCTTGCATTAGAATTTGTTTCAGAATTCATAACCATTTTGTTACTTGGATTTTTTTATTTGTCTTCATCCATACCTTTGCTGAACAAAGGGAATGAAGTCTTTGCCTCAATGTTTAGTTTGCACAAAATGAAGTTCAGAGAGCCAATGATGTGTTTTCAATTGGTGCCAGTTTTTGAAGAGAACTTTATAAATAGCTTAGTTAAGCAATTATTTATATTTACTTATATTGTTTATATTCCTTCTTTTAAAAGTCAAAAATTGGACAATGCAGAACACATTGTGTCTAACCTAAAAATAGCACAAAAAAAATCATATCACTTTAGGATAGACAATGTATTCATTCCATTCTAAATTAATGAAATGCAAAATAAAATGATATTTTCTTTGTAACATTATATTTATAGTTTCATGATTGTACTTTAGAACAGAAAACCAAAATTATTACATTTTTTATCCAAAAACAAAGTTAGGGTTTAGGATTAGTATTATAATGTTTCATTAAAAAAGAAAGACAAAATACGTATGCAGAGATAAACATGTAGGAAATTGATTTACATAGAGCACAAAACTTTATTCCAAACTAATTCTCTGCTATCATATCAATTTCTATTTTCAAACATACAAAACCTGGCTTTGCTTGGTTGACTATTATTAGAGGATATCTGAAATAGATAAAATAGAATACATTTGACAGGTTTTGTTCAGAACTTTTAAAATATCATAAAATCAATTTGTCAGGTCTTGTTCAGAAGTTTTAAAATATATTCAAATACCTTGTCCTTTTCGATGGTGTTGGTAAAAAAATGGAATGAATTTGACCTGAGAAGGAAACCACAAAGAAGCATAAAGATGGAAAAAAAAGCAACAATGTCAAGGAATGATTATAATACTGATTCTGTTTTGATGAGTTGTCAAAAAAGGGAACTGTACTCCAACTTTTCTTCATAACAACGAAAGATGCAACTTTTATAACCAACAAATCAACTTATGGAGTTCTATTTCCAATCAAGAATCCCTTTTCGTGTTAAGTTCAAAGCTATAAACATATTCAAGATGTATGAAGAAAACAAACCATAACAATGATCGAGATTGTGCATGCAAGAAAAAGAAGTATGGTAAGAAACTGTTCACCAAACCAAACCTGTAAAGCTTTCATTTTTCCTGCAGAATGAGCCAAGATCTAATTTTTCCTCAACATCAAATACAGTAAAGACTTGTGGAATTTGAATCATGGGTTGCATGTCTTGAAAATTGAAATAAAACATAGAAACTAAGAGAATGAATATCATGAAAAGTGAATATAATATAGAAACTAAGAGAATGAATCATCTCAAAAGAGTCCCTAAAGTTATGTCTGAATACACCAACAACTTTGTTTTGCATATATTTTTCTATATTTTACACTACAAAATTTTCAATACACAAAATAAGCATTTTTACACAACTTATTTAATACCCTGCTTATTTAATATAATTATTTTTTATACCTTATTTAATTATTTATTATGTATTTAATTATTATTATTGATTTCCAATATTTACGATATACATATATAATTATTTTTTATTCCTTATTTACTTATATTTATATATAGTTACATATACTGATATATATATATATATACTTATATATATACTTATATTTATATATATATATATATACTTATATAGTATATAATATATATTTATATATAATTAAACTTATTAATCATTTTTATACTTTTTTTTTTATTATATATATATATATATTTTTTTATTATTATTATTATTGTACCGGTATTGGGCGAGGCTGGGACCCACCTGGCTGCCCGATGTCCAGTCAGCCTGACCGAGAGGCCGAGACCTTTGGAGTCTTGGCCGAGAGACCGAGAGGTCGAGACCTTTGGGGACTTGGCTGAGCGACCGAGAGGCCAAGACCTTTGGAGGCTCGGCCGAGAGACCGAGAGGTCGAGACCTTTGGAGACTTGGCCAAGAGGTCGAGACCTTAGAAGACTTAACTGAGACGGCCGAAGACCACAGGTATTTGGCCGATGGCCGACCCTCACCATGGGAATTTGGCCGATGGTCGAACCCCATTACAATTAACACTCAAACCGAGATCAGTGAAGCTAATCCATCATCAAGAATTAGGTAATGCAACCCTAAGCGGTATCCACCTCGATAAACGGGCCCAACAAGGTAGGCCCATTAGAATAATATAAATAGCACGC
>Ga0123342_1008044_pt1 | contig 13524 bp, 2 predicted proteins | sample Turbeawhitnodule_FD_89960 | JGI IMG/M metagenome (GOLD analysis project Ga0123342, IMG submission 89960) | Root nodule microbial communities of legume samples collected from Mexico - Turtle bean Mexico white nodule | ecosystem: Host-associated > Plants > Roots > Nodule | place: Mexico: Nepantla...
GGAGACTCTAATTCAGGTTTAGAACCTGCTTGAGGATGCTCTTTGTTAACTTCAATTACTTCTGCCTTTTCTTTAAGTTCTAAGTCTGCTATGTATAATTGGGGTGCCACTTCAGGTTTAGAACATACACCAGAGTTCTCAGCATTGGCTCCTGCCTCTTTCTGTTTCAGGTCCAGGGTGCACATTTGAGGGTTCTCTGTCTTATAGGACTCCTTTAGTTCTGGTTCTGCTTCAGCCCCTGGAGACTTAAGGGCTTTCTTCTTTTTCCTCACAGAATCCATTTTCTGGTGCCGGTCTTCTGGGGCTGTGGAATCAGGTCCAGGGCGTTCTTCACTTATTCCAGATACCCCAACTTCATTAGCATTAACTTGTTGTGCTCTTTCCTTCTTAACATCAGGTTCCACACCTATCGAGATTGAGGGGTCGCAAATCTGAAGTTGTTGTTGTTGTTCACCTTGCACATTCTTCCTCCTCTTTCTCTTGGGAGTTGGGATAGGATTCTGTGTACTTGTTTCAGCTTTTTCAGAACCTTGTTGTCCTCCTTCCTTCGGCACATCAGATTCCATACCTATCCGGATTGAAGGGTCACATATTTGCTCTGCACCTTGCAAATTCTCTTTCTTCTTCTTGGGTTTTGGACTAGGGTTCTGTGCTGCTTGAGCATTTTCCTCACGGGGAACAATTGGGGGTGGTGCATCTAATAAGGTTTTAGGGCACAAACCCCCATTCCCAATAGCATCACCTCTTTGTGATCCTTCTTCGTTCGTAACATCAGGTTCCACGCCTATCCGAATTGAAGGGTCACATATTTGTTCAGCACCTTGCAAACTCTTCTCCTTGGGGGGTGGGCTAGGGTTCTGTGCAGTTGCTTCCACCTTTTCCTCAAGGGAAACAATTGGGATTGGTTTATCTAATAACGGTTTAGGACAGAGATCCTCATTCTTATTAACATTACCTTCTCGTGATCCTTCATCCTTCCCAACATCAGGTTCCACACCTATCCGGATTGAAGGGTCACATATTTGCTCTGCACCTTGCAAAATCTTCTTGTTTCTCTTCTTCTTGGGGGTTGGGCTAGGATTCAGTGCAGTTCCTTCAGCATTTTCCTCATGGTAAACAATTGGGACTGGTGCATCTAAGAAGGGTTTAGGGCACACACCCCCATTCTCATTAACATCACCTTCTCGTGATCCTTCATCCTTCGCAACATCACCTTCCACACCTATCTGGATTGAAGGGTCAGATATTTGCCCTTCGCTTTGCAAAATCTTCTTCCTCCTCTTCTTCTTGGGGGTTGAACTAGGGTTCAGTGCAGTTCCTTCAGCATTTTCCTCAAGCGAAACAATTGGGACTGGTGTATCTAATAAAGGTGCAGGGCAGAGACCCCCATTCTCATTAACATCACCTTCTTGTGATCCTTCATCCTTCCCAACATCAGGTTCCACACCTATCCGGATTGAAGGGTCACATATTTGCTCTGCACCTTGCAAAATCTTTTTGTTTCTCTTCTTCTTGGGGGTTGAGCTAGGATTCAGTGCAGTTCCTTCGGCATTTTCCTCATGGGAAACAATTGGGACTGGTGCGTCTAAGAAGGATTGAGGGCACACACCCCCATTCTCATTAACATCACCTTCTCGTGATCCTTCATCCTTCGCAACATCACGTTCCACACCTATCTGGATTGAAAGGTCAGATATTTGCTCTCCACTTTGCAAAATCTTCTTCCTCCTCTTCTTCTTCTTGGGGGTTGAACTATGGTTCAGTGCAGTTCCTTCAGCATTCTCCTCATGGGAAACAATTGGGACTGGTGTATCTAATAAGGGTGCATGGCAGAGACCCGCATTCTCATTAACATCACCTTCTCGTGATCCTTCATCCTTCCCAACATCAGGTTCCACACCTATCTGGATTGAAGGGTCACATATTTGCTCTGCACCTAGCAAAATCTTTTTGTTTCTCTTCTTCTTGGGGGTTGAGCTAGGGTTCAGTGCAGTTCCTTCAACATTTTCCTCGTGTGAAACAATTGGGACTAGAGTATCTAATAAGGGTTTAGGACACAAACTCCCATTCTCATTAACATCACCTTCTCGTGATCCTTCATCCTTCGCAACATCAGGTTGCAAACCTATCCGGATTGAAGGGTCATATATTTGACCTTCGCCTTGCAAAATCTTCTTCTTCCTCTTCTTCTTGTGGGTTGGGCTAGGGTTCAGTGCAGTTCCTTCAGCATTTTCCTCATGGGACACAATTGGGACTGGTGTATCCAATAAGGGTTGAGGGAAGAGACCCCCATTCTCATTAACATTACCTTCTCGTGATCCTTCATCTTTCGCAACATCAGGTTTCACACCTATTCTGATTGAAGGGTCACATATTTGCTCTGCACCTTGCAAAACCTTCTTGTTTTTATTATTAGGGGTTGGGCTAGGGTCCAGCGCAGTTCCTTCAGCCTTTTCCTCATGGGATACAATTAGGACTGGTGTGTCTGATAAAGCTTGAGGGCACAAACCCCCATTCTCATTAACATTACCTTCTCGTGATACTTCATCCTTCGTATCATCACGTTCCACACCTATCTGGATTGAAGGGTCACATATTTGCTGTTCACCTTGCAAAATCTTCTTCTTCCTCTTCTTCTTTGCGGTTGCGCCAGGGTTCAGTGCAGTTCCTTCAGCATTTTCCTCATGCGAAACAATTGGGACCGGTGTATCTAATAAGGATTCAGGAAACAAACCTCCATTCCCATTAGCATCATCTAGTCGAGCTCCTTCTCCCCTCGTATCATCGGATTCCACGCAAACCGCAATTGAAGGGTCAGATGTCTGAAGCTGTTGTTCACCACGCACATTCTTAATCTTCTTCTTCTTGGGGGTTGGTTGAGGATTATCTGCAGCGGTGTCAACATTTCCCTCTTGAGAAAATTGCGAGTCTACTGAGGGTTTAGGGAATACCTCAACCTGGGACTGTTCGTTTGATTCCTCGTTTATCTTCTTTCTCTTTTTCTTCCTCTTTGCAGTGGCGCCAGGTTCCGGAGAAGCGAGTTTTTGGGGATTCTCCTCCTCTCTGACGGAGAACTCGTTCAGCGTGTCGCCATGGCTGTCGGTTACAGCCATTGCATCAGATTGATGAATTGAAACTCTGCAGACTGCAGACGCGATGCGGCGAAGTTGCTTAGCTAAAGCAACCGGGTCAAATTAGGGTTTAATTCAGGGGTTTTCTTTTTCAGGAATCAAATTTTTCTTTTTACTTTTTCTAGAGTGAAACTGCAATTTGTAAGGGTTTTTTTTTTTTAGGGATATCCATAATTCACCGCGTCAATATGTGTGACTTTGCCGCAAAGGACAGTTAAGAATCGATCACTACATTTACTGTTCAAGCAAAAAATCTTGAATGTTTATAATTATATTATTATATCAATATAACATTTTTAAAAAGGATTAAATTCACTTTTACTATTCAAATTTTACAAACGTATAACATTATGCAAGTTAAACTCAAAACACATGTTATATATTTGTTTTTAAAATTTTGTTGCATACTCTTTATTGTAGATATTATATTATAAAGATTAGTGTTCATGGATCACTTTACTTACAATTTATAAGTAAAAAAATATAAGGTTTGTCGGTATTTTTAATTATTTTTAAAATTTTATTGTGTTCTTTTTAATATATATATATATATATGTATATATATTACATTATAAATTTAAAATAATTATTGTTTTATTTAATTAATATATAACGTAAATTTAAAAATGTCATTACAAATTATACTATATATAAAAATAAAAACACTAATTTAAAATATAATATTTTTATCATCAATGTTAAATTCTTCAATAAATAGAATATCAAACAAAGAATTTGTTTTGGTGAGTCTACTTGAGTTTACCTGTAATTTATAAGAAGTTAAATTTTTATTAATGGATTTATTTGCTAAATTATAACAACAATAAAGTATATTACTTTTTTTTAAAAGATAAACTATATATATTAAAACGTAAAAATTATTATATATAACTCAAGTGAATTAACTTTGAATCTTTAACAAGGCATTGTTTTTTGTCAAAGTTAAATTCATCCAAGTGAATTCATGTCAAAAACAATATCTGAAAAATGCGACAACTTTCTTTGTCAAGGTCATATTCATCCAAGTAAATCCTTATGTTGAGAACGATATCTAGAAAGTGCAACAATGTTATCGAACAAGGTCGAATTCACCTAAGTGAATACCTATCGAGAACAACATCTAAAAAGTGCGACAACATTATTGATTACGATTGAAATTTACCAAAAACGAAATTAAGAAAGCACAATAACATTATCAACTAAAGTTGAATTCATCTAAGTAAATCGTTATCGAGAACTAAAAAACGAAATAACATTGTCAACCAGATCAAATTCACCTTAGTGAATCCTTATTAAGAACAATATCGAAAAGTGCAATAGCGGTTCTCAACCAATATCAAATTCACCACATGTCAAAATATTATAAATTTTAAATCATATTGTTTAAAAAATAATATTATAATTTAAATTATAAATTAAGTTCTACTACTTCATTACAATTATAAATTTATCAAATCATAATGGTAATCTCTTAATTTATGTGATTAAAGAGGTTACTTAATTTGTTAAAAACTCAAAAGATATTTATATAATTAATTATAATCTTAATTTATATATATATATAAGAGTTTAAAAGTAAAACTAACGCTAGCAAGATGCAAAGGCCCTTTAACCAGTTCTGGTCCACCCGTTTTGCCACCAATATACATACATGACAAAAGATTAATCAAACTATTTGCTTGAGTGCACCCAAAGTCCTTTTAAAAACATGTGTAGGTGAGGTTTTGTATATTAAAATGTTACATATTGACATTAACCCATGTCCCACAGAAAATTTCTCTAAATTTAGTGAGATGAAGTTATTGTTATATAGTAACATTAACCCATATAAAATGTCAAGGGTAAGGGTGAAAACATTGCAACGAAAGTCAATCAACAAGTAAAGACAAATAATAAACTAGCAATTGTACCAAAAAATATTGTTACATTTTCAGTTACCTCTCATAAATCACTGTAAAATTTATGACCCGCAAATGAGAAGCGATACTCTTTGTTTTCATTTCAATTCTTCAAACTTCTAGGGAAGCGTAGACTTTGCAGAAGCGATTACATTCATTCTAGAAGAAATTCTGCATATTTGCAGAATAGGAAACAAAATGGATAGTGGAAACCAATGTCCACACAATACATTATAAGTATCGTTAGTTAAAGATCACAACTTTAGGTTCCTTCTTCTTTGGTTTTACATTGCCATCTTTTGAATTTGCTGACTTGTTATTGTCGGCACTATGTGTGTCATCTGCCATGAAGTCATCATCGATATCATCCCCGCTAATAAATTTGGTAACCTTGCCCCTGGGCCTCTCTTCAATTCTCATTGCTGAAAGAAGGAATAGTCATCAGCCACATTTTAGACATGCACCTTTCTTCCATGTAAATGTATAGCAATCAAATACAACAAAATAAATTATAACTGAATGCTATAAGTATGCAAAACGAGTTCACATGATCACTGCAAAAATTAGAGTTCATTTATATTTCTATGGTGGAGAATTTTTTTCTTAAAAATATACTTCAACCCACCGCCAGACATTAAATAGTCGCAAATATTAGTCCCTTTGTTAGGACAATGTCTATTAATGGGAGAAACTCAAACAAGGATTGCAGAAAAGGCAGTGATCACTTCTAATAAGAACACTGCACAGTTAAATTAGATAAAATAATTGAAGATCAGCATCCAATAAAATGAAAAAGGTAGGACTGTCCAGTGTCCCATGTCCTCATGACAATCAAATTTCAAGCCTATCACAACTGACACTATTTCCACTAATATCCTACACAATAAATTTTAACATTTTTTTATGTGAAATCAAGAAAAGTCGTACAGTCTACCAGCAACAAATTTATGTAACCACAGAGTCAGGTATGAAGAACACATGTTCAAAATCTATTTTAGGACAAGAATAATATATTAAAGAGCCAAAATATCACTAATTTTAGAGAAGCTGTTGTGCATTGAAATTGTTCTAATTTATCCTAAGGTGACAAAGGAACAAAAATAGTGCACTTTCACTACTTGTAATTAGTTGACGTTACAGTAAAAAACTACTGTACTTATATTGAATTTAACTACATAATAGCAGCAAAACAGGACTAGTATTAGCCTCTTTTAGATAAGCAAATACATGAAAATGGATTCCAAGCAGAATAAACAAAAATAAAGCACATGATATGAAAACCAGGAATATAGTAGTAGAAAATCCATTCAAGCTTCTTCCCAAAAAACTTACATCTACCAAAAGGGCCATTAGCAGCAACAGATCCCTGCCTTCCTTTGTCAGGACAATCTTTTGCCAAATGTGTCACACCACCACATATTTTACAGCAACCACCCTTGTATAAAAGAATAGTTGCAACAGATTAGAAAAAACGTACAGGAGACAAGTTCTGTTGATTCAACTAATATTGCTATATAGCTCTTACAAAGTCTAATGCTAAAGAAAATAGCAATACCTTTGGATAAATGCCATGAGTATTTTGAGGACAGTTTTTACTCAAGTGTCCCTGCTGATTACAGACAAAGCACTCGGCAAACTGTGTCCCTCCTGCATCACCAATGCAATGATGTACATTATATCATGAGAAAAGAAATTAATGAACCCGTAAGTAAGCACACCATCAAAATCAAAATTGAGAAGATAAGATTTTATCAAAGGAAACAATTAGGGACATATTTACAAGCAAAAATATAGTAGAGAAGCCGGTCATCACCCAATAGTAAAAACACATAATAAGATAGCATAAAATCAAATAAAACAACACAAAAAAGTATAGATTACGAGAAAATAATGATGTGAGCCTGTATACTTTTCCTGTGTCTTAAGAGAAAACAAACAAGAATATTACTAGACTTTTAGAACTAACATTGACTAAGGAGCACTGAAGCACTCTAATTTTTTATACTTAACTAAAGCAAATCCCATCATTTGCCACAAAACTTCATGTATTTGATTCACAAAAAAGAGCTAATTAACAGGCTGCAGAAATATACTGTTACACACTAAGCAAACAAACCACAAAGTCTTCACAGATACCTTACTTTAACAAGTTCTCTAAGATAGCTTATGAAAACAGCTTCCCACTTGTATAGAATACTATTTTGCGAAATTTCTCCTCCAACCAAAAAAACAACTTACATGTAAGTACTTAAATGACATGTACTTATTCTATAAGATCTTAAGGTGTAAAGTAAAAAGCCCTAGAGGACAAAACCCTTAAGTTTCTTTGGCTATCTATTGATTCGTAGCATAAGATGAATTTTAAATACTTTGTATCCTACAATACATGAGTGAATGTGTAATTCCATATCATCATCAATACGATTCAAATATTGTGTCTTTTTCTATACTTTTTCACCAGTTCTCATGAAAAAAAATTAAAAGGTCATGAGAGCTTAAATTCGAAAATTAAAGGGAATTGAAAGAAAACTTGTGAACTTATTCTATTTAGTTATTCCTTTTTTATTTGACACTCACTTGTTCAATGCATAACTACTAGTTTTGCTTTATATGATTTCTGCTTAAGTTGTTTGACCTATTTCAAGTTTGTACAAAACTGTTATGCAGATAGACCACAAGTAAAAGCTCTAAAACTTACAATGACGATGCTATATATTATCAGGTATCAACCTATCACGCTTATATGATGAAGAAACACAAAAAAGTGGATACACATTGACAAACCTTCCTGAAGAGGGTGCGGACAAAGCGAGAGAGAGTGGCCAGTTTCCCCACAGTTATAACAATATTTGACATCCTTAGCGGCATCTTGCACCTCGGGGCAGTTCTTAGCCCTATGACCGCGTCGACGACACCGCAAACATATCTGCAAAACCCTAACACAAATCACGTTAATCGACGATGAAGAATGCGTGGTAATAGGGTTAATGAGACGTAGAGCGCGAAGGAAGAGAATACCTTGTTTTTTTCCCATTCGGTCTTTTCCGGACAGAGCTTGGCGATGTGGTCTTTGGCCCTGCAGATGAAGCAGCTCTCGCCGGGCTTCATGCCGGGAACTCTAAGAGGGTGTCTGTTCCTGGAGCCGGGTTTTGACTCGGCTTTGCGCTTGAACGCGCTACTCTTCTTCTTCTTCTTCTTCTTGTTAGGGTCTTTGGGGGGTGTGGGCTCGGCCTTCGGAAACAGTTCAGGGTTCTCCGATTTGAATCGCTTCCGAGCCAGTCGCTGCCTTTGGCTAACCATCTCTAACCTTTCGCCGCTGCCGCTGCCGCAATGTTACCACTCTTCAACAATTTGCTCCAGGGAAGGGTTTTTATTTTTCCCGTTTTATTTATTTATTTATTTGCTTAGATTTTATATTTTAGTTTTAGTTTTTCCTTGTCAAATAATAAACGTTAATACTTTATCTAATATACTGTCACAGTATACTGTCAAGTAATTTGGATTTAGTTTATTTGAGACATAAATCTGGAATTTATTTGTAATTTTTAATAAGAAAAATAATAGTTAAAATTTAAATTAATTTTAATTTTTAATCTATTTTTGTAAGTCTAATCTGTTTTCTATCAATGAATTTTTTTTTATTTTAGAAAAGTCAAATTCACAAATTTTATGAATTTTTATACAAATTATTTTATTATCTCATGAGATAAATTATTATTAATATTAAAAATATTTACATCGGATTTTATCTATGAAGCTTGTTGAATATACTTGGTAATTTACGTCAGATTTGTTAGTTTTAATCTTGTCGTTTAGAGAAAAAAAAAATCATTGTTATAACTGTGTATACAAAATTAAGACATACATAATTTTATTTTTTATAATATTATATAAGTTTCAGTCCTCAAAAATGATTAAATGTCTTATTTTTATTTTCTAGTTTTATTCTTAATTTATAAAGATATATCAAGTAAATTATGTTTTCTTTCTCTTTTACTTTTCTTAACATAAATATTAGCTAATATTTATTTAGCATGAATGTTGTTTTAAATTATGGCTGAGTTGATTTTTCTCTATTATTTATTTCTTGAGGAGGATTTTTTTAGATTATTATTTATTGTTTTAGGTTTATATACAATTATCCTGAGCATAAAAACAGAAAATAAATATTAACCATACATTAAATATATCTATATAAATTTTAAATCTATAATTTAAATATTCTCCACACTATTAGTATTACTATATTTTAAAAGGTTAGCATATTTCAATAGAAATTAGTTAATACTCTACTTATATATATTTGCAAACAAATTATCACTATATAATTGAAACTAATATTGTATTCCAATTGTTTATGCATTAGCCAGTTACGTTAACTTGTTCCTTAAAACTTTTTTTTTTCGAAGTGTATCTCGAAACAAAAGGGATGAGACTGAGATCTTAATGGGTAAGGGATCAATTTCTTTTAATAAATTTTCGATTCAAAATAACAAATATTAATATATTTTACGTTTACTATAATAAAAAAAAACTACAATTTTGATATAATAATTTTAATTGTGTTAATTTTTATTTGAATTTTGTTAATAATTAATATAATTGAGCACATCTCTATTGATGTATTTATTTATTATATGAAAAACAACATTAATATGTAATTAACTTTAAGAGAACGACAAATGATTTTAAATTTATAAAAAATAAATAAAGAATAAAATATTTTTCAGGGAGATTAATTATATTATATATTAATGTTATTTCAAAAAAAAAATACGCATTATAATTATTAAATACAACATTTATTCAATTAATAGAATTTAAACAAAATTTAAAAAAAAAATTGTACTAAAATTGTAATTTGTGTCTGTTATACTAAAAAGATTAAATATATGAATACTTCTTCTAGTGAATCAACTATTTTTTTTTCTAAAGCAACAATACTTTTACACTTCTTTGAAACTTATTCTTCTTCTCCAGGAAATCTAAAACTTACTTCACCTACTTCATCCTTATAAACTAACTTTTAAGCTGGTGTGGAACTTTTATAGCAATTTTTATTTTGGTTTATTTTCATTTTTCTTCTAAAAGATTCACTGTGTATGTTTCACGGAGTTATTGAAAAAACAAAGTTGAAGTTCAAAACTATTTAAAAATGTGTTAGTGAGTAGGTGACAAAAAAAAGTTCTTTCAATACTTGTGTTTCATTGCCTTCTTAAAAACCATAAATATTTTAGATTAAGAAAAAATTAAATTAAGGACAGCTAATTTTTAATTTTACTTTAAATTTTAGATTTATATGAAAGCAATAGATGTTTGATTGGTTGAAAATATAAGTGGGGTTGATAGATTTATGTATTCTTTTGACAATTTTGGTGAGTGAATTGATGCACATGTTTTATATCATGATGAATGTATAGGGAGATGGTAACCAAACCTATTTGGAGGCCCGATACCTTATTGGAGTTCTTGAGTACCACTCTAAATTTAGTTTAACATACTATCGTATCAAGGAACATAAAATTAACATGCTTCAAGGTCAAAATGTTCATTTTTATTTTCAAGGTGTTTTTCATTAGGGTCATTATGAGGTTCAGGGTGGTGACTCCGAACATGTTGTCATGCACCATTTATGCATTGACGAAATTAGTATAAACTAACTTGCATACGTCCTCACAAGTCAAATTGAAATCCACATGCATGAGAATAGTAGTAATAACAAAAGCATAAGATAAGGGCATACAATTTATATTGCATTTTCACATATGTTGGATAATATGATGTGGTCAATTAATGACAATATTATGTTTGATTTCTCACGTCATTAACATATCCTCGTGTAGGAGCTTTGCTTAATTACTACCACGAAGACTTGGAATATGAACATACACGTAATGTATTAATTTGTCCTCAATGACTAAAATTTTTTCATTCATACAACTACGTCCATGAAACTTCAGTCTTATCATTTCAAGGATTTTGGTTAGATCGAACTTATGTCCCTCATATTTTAAGTTGTCAATATACACTTAGTCATCAAACTTTGTTATGATTTTCTTCTTCGAAATCTCACTGACTATATCTTTTACGTCCAAAAGTTTCATATTCATATAAAAGACTCTAATGAGGTCATCATACCACCTACCTTCCACAATAGAAATCTTTCTAAATTATGAGATGTCAAGTGTTGAGTAGATTGAAATCGAGCCATAACAAAAAATGGAAAAGACATAACCTTCGATTGGACAATCACTTTATTCTCAATATCACCATATTCCTTCGTCATGTGCTTTCGTTGTTGAAATAGCGTGTATGGCTCAACAAATGTGGGAAAGGAGACAATTTTGGAAGAGACGGTGGATTATCACCTTGCACAGGTTCTTTACTCTTTTGTTGTGTTAAATCACTTTATCACTTAGGTTTTGAAGACGACCAAAACATTGATTGAAACCTCCAACAATTTTAAAAAAATATATAATGTTGTTGAATATTAATTTACATGTAAAAAAACAGGTTACACATAAAACAACATAAAATTATGCAATTTGTTAAACCAAACAACATTAGAAAACGTATGTTATGTTACATAAATTAAATCAAAAGGTGAATATGTTAATACTAAGTTGACAATGTATGCATAAAAATATAATGTGTACCAAATTAAAAGTTTAATAACAAGTTACATCAAATTATTTGAGTTGAGCCCTTACCAAATATGTTTGGCTACATAATCAATTATGATTAAAACACGTATTTACCTTGATTGCCTAAAATTAAATTGTGTGATCACGTCACCTTCACATATAGATCATCTATCATGAGGTACTATAAAAAAAAAAACTTAACTAGCTCGTCTCATACATTAAGACTTGTTTACTCAAGTTTAAACTCCCAACTCTTTTATTTTCACAAGAAAATTAAACTTGTATAAAAAATACACAATCTATAATCTAAACATATCATCATACTCTAACTAGCATATATTCATCTTTGTCCTGATAAACAACACATGCAAACACCATAACATAGACATGCAACAAAGATAAAAAAATAAAAAATAAAAACTCAAAAAAAAGAGGATGAATAAAAATATACTAAAAATATTTTTTTGATTGGACAAAAAGTGGCATGATCTCCGTTTGGATAAACACAAACATGTGTGATATGAATCCAAATAGAAATGACAATAAAATTGGGAATTTAGGGTTACGAAACGAAATAAATTCAAAACAGTAACAATAGAAACCTGGATAAAGGAAGGCGCCACAAACAAAGTTTGATAAGCCTAAGGATGATCGTCACAAGAATTGGTGGATTCTTGATAAGATCGCAAGATGCAGGGAAAAATCCCTAGCAGAGAAACACTCTCTAAAATTGTCAAAATATTCGTCCCCCATTCTTAGTTCCAACAGTGTATAAATTACAAATTTAGCTAGAGGTCTTTTCTTGTTTGTAAGAAAACAAGACAATACTACAATCCTTATATTTCAAGAATGATCATTTGTCTCAGTGGTTAGGTTGATACTCTGTACTTGGTCTTGAGTTCAAATCCTAACTCTAAATAAAGTAATAATATTATTTTATTTTAATATTCCAATCTTGTTGTGCGCCATTGGGCTTGGATGTCCGCATCATTCCCTCCTCTTGAAGTTAAATCCAAAGCTTGCCTGTGTATCTTTATGCTTTAAAACAAAAATGTTAGACATAGTTAACAAATATATTGGAGTTAAAGGATTTAATCCATACAAATCCATATTTTGTTGTAAAGACAGTTTGTTGTAACACACGCCAGTCATACAATCCATATTTTGTTGTAAAGACACTTTTCCATTTATTCTCATTCCTGATCCTAATTTGATGGTAACTACTTCCTAAGTCAATTTTTGAAAATATACAACCACCATACAATTCATCCATTAAATCATCTAACCTGGGAAATATGGTGTTTATACTTAATGGTAATGTTATTGAGTGCTCTGCAATCTGTGCACATCCTCCGATAACCATCATTTTTAGGCACAAAAATTACTGGAACAACACATGGGCTCATGGTCTCTTGTACCCATCTTGTGTTCATCAATTCTTCAACTTGAGTTTGGATTTCCTGCAAAACAGAATCAACACTAGGAAGCAAATTAATTTGGTTAGAATGGTCAGCAACCAAAGTGTTGTTTTTGTAATAAGGTAAATAAAGAGGTTTGCTAGAAAGTAGCAACTTCTTCACTTCATTCAATTGCAGTAATCCACTCATTTTTATCTCATGTATTTCTCTCTTTTTAAGTGTTTCACTCTTGCTCTGTTTAGGTGTTTCACTCATCTCTCTTTTTTCTTGGACTCTCTTTTCTCTCAATTTGATTTGATCCTCACAGACTTCTCTAGGAGATAAGGGTTTGAGAATGATCTTCTTATTATTCTGCATGAAAGAGATTTTATTGGTGAAACCATCATGAATAGCCTTGGTGTCAAACTGCCACGGCCTCCCTAACAAAATGTGA
>Ga0123342_1008045_pt1 | contig 13524 bp, 12 predicted proteins | sample Turbeawhitnodule_FD_89960 | JGI IMG/M metagenome (GOLD analysis project Ga0123342, IMG submission 89960) | Root nodule microbial communities of legume samples collected from Mexico - Turtle bean Mexico white nodule | ecosystem: Host-associated > Plants > Roots > Nodule | place: Mexico: Nepantla...
AATAATAAAAATATATTATATATATATTATATATAATATATATATATACACAAAATAATATATATATATATATATATATATATATATATATATATATATATATATATAACAGAAACAAAAGTTTTTTAAACTTTTTAAAGCTTAAAGGAGTAAAGATTAATCGATAAATCTTTAAAACAAAAAGTAAAACAATCACTCAAAAAATATAAAATAATGTAAGCAATGTAAAAAAATTAGAACAATTTTTTTCCTTAATCAAAACATTTCATTTTAAAGTATCCCAACATTTTTATCTTATAATTATTTGTTTTAACAAGATATTTATTTTAAAGATTAAAATTATCACCGAAAAAGGATTAAAAACATTTTCTGAAAATATAATTATAGATCAATCAATAAAAAAATAACTACAAATCAAAAGTAAATAGTATATATTACTTTCTTCCTTTTTAATTTAATGTAGGACTTGAACCTTTTGGATTCCTATAATTTTGTTGAGTTTATTATTGTAGAGCATAAAGATAATTTTGGTTGCATATGGTAAGATAGTGGAATGTTGAATATAAGACATTGAGGCATTAGAAGAAAGAGGATTGCCAAAATGGGCTAATGTAGCACTCAATGCAACTCCTTTTTCTTTTCTCTCAAACATGAATGCTCATAATTTTTATCCCTTAAATGCTTTGCAGTCACACACTAATAGGACTCAATATTATTATGCTAATGAGACAAAATGACAATGGCATTCATTGAAGGAAGAGAATAGAAAAAAAAATGGTTTCTGTAATTTTGAAGAAAAAAAGACATTTGATCACTTCACTACAGATTATAAAAGAACAAATAGTGTTTTTTTTATAACACTTGTTTTGTCTTTATCTCTCACCAAGAGCAACCTCTTACACAAAAACAAATAAGATAACAAACATACTACAAAATAGAATAATCAAAATTTAGAAAGTAAATTGAAACTATTTGATGAGTGGATGTGGTTGATGGGTTGAGTGCATATTAAATTAATTTAAGAGGAAGTTATACCTGAAAAATTGAAGCATACACTACCAGGAAAAACAAGAGTAAACACTATATAGTCACAAGTCTTCCTTTTGAGTAATGAACAATTTGGTCTTTAACAATAGTGAACAACGAAAACTCTTATTAGGGATTTCTAGTAGCCATGCGATTGTATTCATATTGACTACACAGAACTGACCATTTGTAAGCCACCTCAAACAATTCTTTCTGAACTTTTCTTTGATCTTCCACCATTTGAGACATGTCTTTCCTCACATTTTGAAGCTCCATTTTGTACCCTATAGTTCCCTCAATGCATTTATTTTTTTCCTCCTCCAAAGATGATAAGGCAGCCTCACAAAGTTTTATTTCTTCCTTCAACCTATTGATTTGTTCCTTCAAAACTACTTTCTTCAGTTGAGCTTCATCGTATAAATTCTCTGCCTTAGAAATTTTGGAAACAAGAGTAATGGACAAATCATTCCCACGAGCTTCAAGTTCTGCCAACTTCTCAGTGGTAGCAAAGCCTTGCTTAAAGGAGTATACAATGCTTAGGAACTCTTGTTGCATAGTGCCTATAATATCTTTGAGTCCATTTGATAGAGTTACATCTTCGAAAGGAAGGTTGAACAAGAAATTAAGAGCAGACAAAAGGCGAAGGCTGTTAGTCTCAGAGGTAACTATGTCCTTCAAAGGCATCTTTAGATACTTTTCCAACTCAACAAGGGTCTTTCCAACTATGTTATCTTCACCCTCTTTCCCCACATCAACAGGTGCAAATAAACTCAAAATATCATTGGTCCCAAAGTCTTGATTAATTTTACGATGACCTTCACTTGTTTTAGCAGTGCGTGTCTTAGTTTGGCTATTCCTAATTTCACTCTTGGAGGAATAAGAAGAAAATATAACAGAAAATATGTTAGCATCAAGACACGATAGTTACAAAGCATTGTGTTCCTTAAAACCATTTTTGATAAAATCATAGAAATGCAAGAAGTAGAAGTTAAATCATTAGTGTGATGGTAACAAATTCATTAAATTTAAATTCCAACTTCAAATCCAGTACTTTTTGTTTTTTAATTCCAATCTTTCAACAAATGATAAATCAAAATGGTAACATCATTTTTATGCTGATAAAAAATGTTGAAACTATGTTGATAAAATAAACTTACATGTGGATTTGATTTACTTTGGAAAGTAAATATTTGGTCCAACTGTGGGCCTGCGGATTCAGAAGGAATTGATGAAGCTGCCATGGTGTTCTTTGCTATGGTTTCCTCTACAACAACTTGTTCAATACTCTACAAAAAACAAAAAATGTAGCTTTCTTGTGCGCAATTTTATTTTGAAAATGACAACATGTTTGCCAACAAAATTTGTTTTGAAGAGGTTCTAATGCAATTTTATTTTGTTTTCCATTTACCTGAGGAATTTTGTGGCTACTTACAATTTCTCCAAGTGGCTTTTGTTGGTTCATCAAACACGGTTCGCTAATCCGCTGTTTGTCCTTTAATGCCTAAACAAAGTAATAAACACGTGTAAAATCATTATAGTCTCAATACTTTTATTTCATCTAATACTTGGAAAAATATTTGTTAGACTCACATTTGAGTGTATTTCACGCACATGAATATTCAAATAACTTGGAGTTAGACTTTCAACTGGTTGTGAGTTTGTTAATGATGTTGTTGTTCTTGGTATTTCTGAAGTGGAAACTTTTGCAACAAATTCCCTATCTGGTTCTTCATTTCTTGTAGCCACAATGCGGTCATTAGAAACAACACTTATTTCACCTTTTTCGAAGCTACTATTAACATTTTGGGTCTTCAAACGTACAAAAGTTCTTTTGCAATTTTTATTAAGCCCATCATCTTGTTCAATAGGCTGGGAATCTACGACGTCCATACTACTAGACCTGTGTACCAAAATTAAATTTTTCGCTTTATGCATCCCAAAGAGTAGAAAACTTATAAATTAATGGTATCAATCTTGTAAGAATTGCAAATACCACCACAATGTATATATAAACAAAAAGAGAAAATCCACACAACCAACATAGAGATATAACTTCAAATTCACAAAAAAACTTATACATTTTATTTGGGCATTAACAAAGTCATTTAAGATTCTTTATTTCATTAATTCTTTACATTACATAGTCAAGAGTTAAATGATCATACCTCTTAGGATTCTCATCCATTTGTCTCTTTGCAATGTCTTCTCTCAGCTTAGGATCCCTCGTCAAAACATGTTGACGCATTTCATCTACCCATGAAATCTCAAATCCAATTTCAACAGCTTCATTGCATAGTTTATGGAACTCTTTTTCTCTTTGAGGAATAACAATATCGATATTTTCCTTCTGAAGGAATAACAACATATCTGCTAAAATTTTCAACCTCCAAGCTTGAAAGCGCTCACTAAACTTTTCGCAAGCATTCCAAAGATGAGGATATGTTGTTATTGCCTCCACTAGAAGAGCAATTTGTGCATCATCCATATCCACAAAATGTCTATATGCTTCCAATCTTGTACGAATATCTGCAGAAGTTGTAGAAAGTTTGAGTGAGTGTTATGAAAATATAGGATTGAAACAAGAAAAGAAGAAATAAAAAACCTGGAGAAATTTCAACATTGTTGTTAGAAACAATATGTACCCTCTTGTTTGTCCAATAGATTCAACCCTTCTTCTACTTGGATTTCTTGGCTTGGCATGATTCTTGCCTTGCCTTCATTCATCTTATCATCTTGTTCAACAACCTTGGAATGTTGTGCAAGTATGTCCACACCACTAGATTCAATGTGAGTTGCAACACCACTTCCAATGCTAATGTCTTCAACACTAGTTGACAAATGTTTTGTCTTAACACCCTCAACTGAAGCCCCCTCTTCAATGCTCTCATTTCCTATGTTTCCAATCTCCTTTTCACAAATTAAGAAAATACGATTGAGTGAGAGTTTATAAAGTTTGAAAGAATCACTATTTTTAATATACATCATGTGATGGTATAATACTAGTTGGAGAATTTTTAGTGGTTGTGTTACTATTGTTTCTTCTAGTGCATATTACTCTTAATATCACACAATTCATTTTTAGGTTTAGTAATTATATAGTGCACTTATATGCTAAGGTATTTCATGCAAAAAATTTACCATACAAATTAGAAATGGACTTTTAAATTCTTAAATAGTTGTTGGTATTGCTAGTCTCTCACTAATGCTAGAACTTTTCCAATAAATATTGTCATTTTCAATAATACACTTTACAATGCTAAAGCTAAGTTTAGTAAAGTAACTTTCATTGTGACTATACTTCCTTCTTCTTTATATTTAATTTTAGTTTCAAGTTGATTCTTAATTAGTTGACATAGGCTGACATTATCTAATATAATTTATATTAATATTAATAAAATTTATAAACTAGTTTTAGATATTTATTTAAAAATTAGTTTATAAGTTTTATTAATATTAAAAATTATAATAATATCAATAATTTTATTAGTCTCTAAAATAATATTTAATTTAATTAATTATTATTTACTCTAAAATTATTAGTTACTAGTTAATAATATTTTTTAGTGTAATATTTTATTTCATTTAACAATATATATTTTGGAGACAACAAAACACTTTCTTACTTTTATGATTCAGGTACTTATTTAAAATCTCAAATCTTATTTTTTTCCATCACGTAAGTTTAAATTAAAAAAAATCCTAATAATGAGTCAAAAAGGTTATCAAACTTTTTATAAATTGTACTTAGATTCATAGATTGTTTGGTTCTGACCTGTGGTGAAGTGAAATCACTGCTACTAATACTAGAATCTTCATCTAAATCTTCCATCAAGTCCATAATGTCCCACTCAAAAAGTCCTGTGTTTTTGAAATCTGTACAAGAAAATTATATGTTAAGGAATTCACGTGACAATCAAAGACATAACAAAAAGAAACCTCAGCTTTCCATGATGGATCATTATATCATTACAATTAAAATAAAAAATGATTTAAAAAGTTTTATGATAGGAATTTTTTTTATCACCCATCAAAATAAAGTGTTTTCATTATAAATGTTCTTCATAACTAAAATTGTTAGAGCTTAAAATTAAAAAAAATACTTGCAGCAAATAATAATTTAATGTGTTTATTTAAAAACTTCTAGTGAATACTCGGTTGGAAATTTGAGTGAAATAGTTAATTTGTAAATATATTTTCTTTAGGTGAAGTTGAGAACAAATTTGTCTCAAATCATGCCAATGGCATATGGAAATTGATCATATTCTATGAAGTATTAACAAGTTCTTGGTTATATTTGAAGATTGTATAGTATTTACCTTTATAAGGAAAAATTTCCTTGAGCTTCTCAAAAGTAGTTGTTGGAGTCAAAGAGAGTTTTGGACATTCGTAGACAACACTATTCTTTAAATTGGGCAATTCAATCTCTTGACTGAAGTTTGAGAGATGCATAAATATTAAAACTTTCAGTCTTGGAAGCTCAACTTTTGTCTTTCCTATCTCATCACCTTGTCTTTGTTCACATCCAACAAGCTCTTCTAGTTCAGAGGCTCCACTTATGATCAAAAGATAAAGATTGGGAAGGTCATTAGATGTAGATCCAGAGATAACTCTTTTTAGCCTGTGGCAATGTTCAACATACAATGCTTCTAGTTTTGGGAAGCATGGTTGAGAATAACTCTTTTTAGCTTGTGACAATTTTTTATCCTTCACATCCTCTTCAATGATTTGTCTTAATTCCTTGCATTTTCTTATCTTCACAGTATTCAACTCTGGTAGACATCTTAAAACATACTTTGGAAAGATTTTTTCCAATTTTGCACATCCAATTATTTCTAATCTTTCAAGATTTGAGAAGGTAACATAATTCTTTGGATCTCCTTGTTCACATCCAACAATCTGCTTCAATTCCATGCATTTTTTTATGCTTAGACACTTCAACTTTGTTAAGCTTCTTAAAATAGAGGGAGGAAAGATTACTTTCAATTTTGCACATCCCATTATTATTAATGTAGTGAGATTTTGGAGATTAACTGAATTCTTGGAAGCCACCCAAATATAAGTCATTTGAGGTAGATTTTCCAACAACAAATCCTTTAACCTTAAACTCATTTGTTGCCCAATCATTCCATGTCCATTAAGACAAAAAATACCTTCTACTTCACAATTTCTTATGGATAGATTTTCCAAAGTGAGGAAATGGTTCTGAGTCCCTTTTGAATCCTGCAAGACATTAATAGGAAATATAAAAAAAATCCAAACAAAAAAGGAACAAATAACTAATAACTATAAAAATAAAGACAAGACTACTTTCCTACTTACATTAATAAGCCCTCTTGAATCCGTAGGAGCTGTCAAACAACTAATAGAATCATAAAAAGGATAGGAACATTCATGACACTCAAATTCCTTCAAAGATGGCCATGTCACAATGAGATTGTTGGTAGCACAAATGCTAACAAAATTTGGTAGATTATGAAGAGAAAATATTTCTAATGTTGATAAATGAATATGAATCTCCTCACAATCCTGATTAGCTACAGGATATTGGCCAAACATATATTTCAATTGGACACAATCACGTATGGAGAGCTCTCTTAAGTTTGGGAAGATAGCATTCAAATTCTCTTTGCCATATTCATCCTCCATGTCTATAATGTGCTCAAGTCCATGACATTGCTTAATTGTCAAGATTTCCAACATCAATGATGAAGCAATGGACGGTTTAAAAAGGTACTTTACCTTATCAAAGCCTTTCAGTTCAATCTCTCTTATATTATGCATAATAAGCAAGGTCAAACCTTGTGGTTGTTTTGAAAGATATTCAACACTTTCAACTGCGGGAACAAAATCTGAGTTCGATATCTGCAATATATACACCAAGTTACTTCTTACACCAACTAATTAATGTCTAATTACTATTGCATTTAATTTCTAACATATTATTCGTGTAGATTAGAATTTTAAGAAATACCACTGATTTTTTATATTCACTTGTTTGTTTATAAAAATAAATTACTTTTTGTTTAGTCCAATAAGAGAAAGTTGAAAAGAGAATAATTTCACAAAAGTAATGTACCCAAAATAATCTATCCCAATACTTGGATATTAAAAATTCATGTTCACATTTGGTATGAGTTCAAGTCACCAAATATGTCGTAGTGCTTGTAAGAGCATTTTCCATTTTACCACAAATCTTGCAATTCAAATCTTTAGAGAAATTTTTTAAATACACGAAAAGAGAAGCAAAACAAGTGATAAGTAATCATACCTTGATTGAAATGTAATCTCCATGTCTAGCTTTCGAAGCATCTGTTGAACAATTTATCATGAAAAACTCAATAAATATCCCAATACCTAATGATAGTGTTTTCAAAGATGGACATCTTACATGATAGTTATCTAGAATGGTGTTACCCTGGTTACAATCAAATTTGAATACTTCTAAAGCAGGAAGCTCAATTTGAGTATTATTTTGTTTTTGGTGACAAGAACTTTCTCCAAAATTATTTCGACTTGAAAAATATTTCAAATTATCAGCCTCTTCACTTTTTATATCATTCATTTTCATCATGCCTCCTACAAAAGAGACAGAGAATATACGTTGCAATAAGTCACATCCAATGATATGTAGTTTTTTCAAACTCTGGAAGATTGAAATATCACTATGAAAGTCATGGTCATCCTCGAAAATATTTTCCTTATGATTTTGATTGACCCTTTCATGAGTTACTACATGCTTCAAACTACTGCACTCTTCTATGATCAATTCTTCCAAAGAAGTCAAGGTCTTAGCTGTAGACGCTGTAAAAATTGAGCCTAACTTTGGACAATTGTTTATCCTAAGGCTTGCAAGGCTTGATAGAGTTCCTGGAGCAATTATAAATAAAAAAATATCGTTCAACATATTAGAGTTCATTATATATATGCTACTTATGCAAGTTGCATTTTGATTTTTTAAAACATTAATTTTTAAGGACTAAAACCACTATCTTAGGCATCAAATGATCGGTTAATAATGATGAAAAGAATCATACAAAATAATTTTCTTTGAATAATTCTAAATTATATCAAAATTTTAAGAAGCAAATATAATTGTCTTTAATTTAGACCAAAACAAATTTCGATGGTTCAAGTAAAACTAGATTAATAATGTCAACAGTTTGAACCTTATATATGGAAAATCATGATCAGGATGAAACACTGTACAATTAATATGCTTAAATTTTTCATATACAATAATAAATTCATAATTTTTCATATACAATAACGGATTCACAATTTTTCATGTAACAGATTCACAATTTTCATGTAACTTGTAAATAACTTGTAGACTTACTAATACATGCTTAAACATATTTTGAAATGAAAACGGAAAAATGTACCTGGGCTATGTTTCACAATAGATGTTGATGGAATTGAAGTTCTATACAAATGTGGATACTTATCTTCCTCAACGATTTCATTAAGTTCTTCATTTTGATCATGGTGTGTTAATGGAACAATATCCCCAAATATTTGATCTAGCATGTCACATTCTTCAATCTCGAGCACTTTCAATTGAGCTAAACCTCTTACAATGTTGGCCAAGAATATATGCTTTAATTTTCTACAACTATTTACCTTTACTTCCTGAAGATTCTGGAAGGTTTGTACATGAGTGGTAAATTCACCTTGACTTTTCTCTTTTTTGTCATCATCTACTAATATATGCTCCAGTCCATCACATCTTGTTATTTTTAATATTTTCAATTGTACCAAACGTCGAGCCACAACATAAGCAAAGAGAGATGTCAACTTTGGACAATCACTTAAATACAACTTCTCTAAGTTCTCAAAAGGCCCATTGGTAGGTTGAAAACAATGCCATAAAGCTCTTAGATTTTCCATGTTATGGATTCTCAATGTATGCAACTTGGAGAAGAGAGTTACCACTTCACTATAATGATTACTAGTGTCAATCAAACACTCTATCTCTTCAGAATCTCGTATCTCAAAGTTATTCAATTCATCCAAACCTCCTCCTTCAATTTGAAATATATCAGGGATGATATTTTTTGTGCCTACCTGAATATTGGCTATAAATAGATCCTTTGCTTTTTTTGCCAAACTCTTAACTACCTCATTTGATATGTTAAAATAGTTAAGTAATAAAGTTCTGTGATGAGAGCAAAATTCTTTAACATTATAATCATAAAAATTATGGGATCCTAATACAATTCCATACCTTTGAAGTGTTTGGGGGACACTAAACGTGTTAAAGAAATCAATATTGTCTTTACTGTTAGCATCCCATTCTCCTTCAATATCGACAATGTACAACTCTTCGAGTAGAGGGGTTCTTTTCATTACTTCAAACTTCTTCCCCTTAATGTCACATTTGTTCAACTCTAACAATTTTATGGTTGGTACTTGTGTAATTCCAACGTTGGTTTGTAATTCAGAACATGAAGGCAATGAACAACTAAATAGCGAAATACTTTGAAGTTTCTTCATATAGCTTATAAATGAGAAGTCGCTCAATTCATAACCAAAAATGGCTAGACAACGAAGATTTGTTAATGTTTTTAAAGACATTGTTGACAGTGGTGGTGTTATTCCATCCTCATCATTGAAAAGAATCAAAACTTTGAGCATTCCCATTCTTTTGAAAATTCCATCAAATTCTTTCAATTTTGTTCGTAAGAATAAAAACTCCAGATTGGAACAGTCCAAATCATTTGGAAATTTCACACACCATAGATATCTTACTGAATTTTGTTCAACAATCACATCTTTTTTCACTTCGCACTTGATGATCTTATTCTCATTCTTTGCTATCAAGTGGGCTACATCGCGAACTGTATCATGCATTTTGACACGTTCATTATCTTCATCCAACAATAAACAAGAACTAACGAGCTTAATTTTGGCTGCAATCACTTCACTCTTTGCCTCCTCATATGAGTGTGTTTCTCCAACTACACCTAATCCTACTGCATATCTTGTTAAATGTCCTACTGGAATTACAAAATCTTCAGGGAACACAGAACACAACAGAAAAAGTGATTTAGCTTCTTTAGTATCCAAATTATCATAGCTCAGCTGCAAGCACTTGTAGGGATCGATCAAACCTCTTTCAATATTTATTGGCTTGGAACTTCTCAATTTATTCAATGCAACACTCCATATTGTCTCATTTTTTCCCTTTAAACTACTAGCAACAGCTGCAATGGCAACAGGCAATCCTTTACATTCCTTGGAAATTAATCTTCCCATATGCCTTAAGGCATCAGAGGTACCTTCGGATATAAGTGCTTTATTTTGGAAAAGACTCCATGCTTCTTCATCCGTTAAAATTGGTAAGTAAATCTTTCTTTGACAATCCATTGAAGTACAAACTTCTTCCGATCTAGTGGTAATGAGAATCTTGCAACCTTTATGGTGTTCAGAGGAGGGAATCCCAATGCCACCAAAGTCAAGTTTCTCCCACACATCATCTAGAATCACAAGAATTTTTTTCTCCTGGCATAATCTCAAGCACAATCTTTGGGCTCTCTCCATTACTTCAGTTTCTGGAAATGTATATTGCAATGAACTTGCAATTTTTTCTTGGATCCTTCGAACTTCCACTGTACTTGAAATAGATACAAAAAGAACTTTTTCAAAACAATGTTCTGCTTCTACTAACTTCCTAACCTCCATTGCTAATGTGGTTTTACCACAACCCCCCATCCCATACAATCCAATCATGGCAATATTATTATTTTTTACTGCTTCCAGTAGTTGCTCATATGCAGATTGTCTACTCTCAAAAGTCATGCATTTTTCTGAGAGAAAATGAAGGGTGTCTGATGGAAGTGTAGAAATGCGATCAAATGGCACATATTTTCTACCTTCTGCGATGAACTTTTCAAGGTACACATTTTTATTTGCTAACTTTTTTCCTACACGGTATTGCCAAATCCAATTCGGACAATGCCCAAAGCAGCAGATTTTTTTGGCTTTTGCCTCTTTCAATAACTGATTCACATTGTCTACATCATTGATAGCATCTTGTAACCACTTGTCAACAACTTCACTGGTCTTTCTTGTTTGTCTCTTAGCATTTGTAACAAATTTTTGGACACTATCTCTCGTTACAATCAAATCACCCTCTTCTTCTTCAAGCTTTTTTATGAAATTGTTAAAACAACAAGGATAACGTAATTGATTTAATGCTCCACACACTAAATCTCTTGAAACGGAAGATGCAAAACCCAATAGGCACTCCATCAATTTGTTCCACCAAATGCAATTTTCTTTAACCTGAACTAGAGAAAATGAATACTCTATAGTGAGTTTATATTTACATATATTAGATAACAAAAGATTTTAACATCCTTTGTTGTATTACATATTCCAGTACATCACTTTTATAGTAAAATTACATAAAAAAAAGTTATGATGTTAGGTTTAGTAATTAGGTTTAATGTTTTATATTTTAAATAATCAATTATTGGACACACAATAAAAATAGAAATAAATCTAATAACTTCAATCATTAGTTTTAAAAGTTTATGTGTGATAATAATTTTTAAATGTTCTTACTTAGATAATTTTGTCAACCATAGTTATTTTAAATAATTTTATTTTAAAAAAATCTTACACTCCCTAAAAAAAATATATTCAAACATGTGCTTAAATGAGAGCCAAGTATGTCAAAAGATTTGTTAAGTAGAAAAAAAAAAACAAGTGAACAAGTAAAAAATGTATTTAACCAAAGCTTGAACTGAAATATGCATTATATATAAAATTAATATTATATATATTTTGTAAGTTTAATTTTATTAATATTTATTTTAATTTATACCAACTCTTTTAGATTATAGCACTTTTAGATAAAATTTACAAATATGAAAAAACAAAATTATAGTGGATTATAGGAATTAAGTTATTGTATGAATTGACGATCATAATTTAATTTACACTTTAAAGTTTTAATGATAAATTTTTGGATTGTAATCATAGATAAAACTATTATTTTAATTTAGATTTATTTAATTGGGTTTATTTATGTTTAATTATTATTTATGTTAATTTTGTGTTTTAAGAGTAGATTGTCTAGATGGGTTAAAGAAAGTTTTTACCTTTGCGAGTGAGTGAATATGTGAAAGTTCAAGTTGTTCTTTTTTAATCTAAACAGAAAACGAGATTCGAGGAGAAGACTTAGAGAACAAAATCTACAATATCTCAGAAACAGAATTGGAAGAAAATTTTATTCAAAATACGAAGAAACATAGTTCGGGATAAAACTAGAAACAAAACCCAAGAATTATGGAAAGTTGGAAACTCTATTAGCAAAATCTAAACTAGAATATTTTTCTAAGATTTTAAGACCAGATCAACCTATAAAAATTCACAAGGTTCATGAAGAAATCATCAAGTTTCAGAGTTTGATAAAGGTGTTAGAAAAACAGAGCATTAATGCTTTCTTAGTGTTTTATTTTCTTCTTTGTAATATGTTTAACAATGAATTTAGATAATTTCTAGATCAGGATTATCTTCTCAATTGTACCATCTAAAAATATATATTATAATAAGGAGGTGTTACAAATTTTTCAAAATACAGTATACAAAGGAAGATATAGGGAGAAGGTATGTATGTCTTAAAGAGAATTTGGCAAAGTATTTATGTTATGTTACGGAATTGATAATGGTATATGAAATATAGATCATGTTTCTACCGCATTTTTATTAAATATCATTTTTAAATGTGAAGAGATATAAAAACAGGGTATTATAATGCTTAAAAACCTAATATAGTAAAACTAAAAGTTATATTGTTTTATGGAAACATACATTAATATATAAAAATAGTTATAAAATTTAAAAGATATTACTATCACTTTATTTTTAACAGGATTTATATATTTACGAAATAAATAAGAACAAAAATATTTTTAAAAATAGTGTAAGAAAAATATCCATCTTATATATTATCAATGGTAATATAGAGACGGATGAACAGTATTTTTTATTACGATAAAAATAAATAACTATCTAACAATAATTTAAAAAACGTACGATAATTATTTTAAAGTAAATGTATTATATAATTATTTTTTGTAGAGAAACTATATACTTACTTCTTTATTAAGTAAATTTTATTTAATTTATTAAAGGATAAATTTGTCTAATTAATATATGACAAAAAATAGTTATAAAAAATATGTTCTTATACAAATTAATGATAATAGTAAATTAATTAACCCTAGTATAATAAAGAATAAATACGAGTGATACATTGTTGTCATATTTATGTATATACAAGTTTATATTTAAAAATTATAAATTTATAAATTTATAATAAATAAAAATATTAAAATATAAATGTACAGCTCATTTTATTTATATATATATATATATATATATATATATATATATATATATATATATATATATACACACATATATTGTGTGTGAGTGTGTGATAGATATAATGAAAATATATATTTTATACATAAATAACATCTTTTATAT
>Ga0123342_1008047_pt1 | contig 13523 bp, 6 predicted proteins | sample Turbeawhitnodule_FD_89960 | JGI IMG/M metagenome (GOLD analysis project Ga0123342, IMG submission 89960) | Root nodule microbial communities of legume samples collected from Mexico - Turtle bean Mexico white nodule | ecosystem: Host-associated > Plants > Roots > Nodule | place: Mexico: Nepantla...
ATTAGTATATTTAGAGGTTTCTTTATAAAGTGTGATAGAAAATATTGTAGAATATTTTACAACTCCATGGAAAATTCTAAAAGTTTCTAAATATTTCAAGAAGTAAGAATAAAGTGGGAAAAATAAATCAAATGATTAATCATAAACTTATACAAGCTTTGGAACCTAACTACCTCATTAAATGGAAGGTTGTAACTTATTTTGAATTGTAGAATGTTGGTTATGCAAGAGTCCATGTACTTGCATTGGTTACCACAATAAGAAAATCATTAAATACTAATAAAATTTAGAGACAAAAATAATTAGTTATTATATTGATTAAATTAGACACTAATTTAGAGAGTAAAATATTATTGATATCTAAAGTGGTTTCTATTATTAATAAAATATTGAAAAATAGTTTTTGTACCGGTTGGTATCGGATGGACCGATCTCGATCCCTATGACCGACCGCCCGAGTCAAAGGACAAACGTGATAGGTAGCAACAATTATGATGGCATTGAATGAGTCAACCCACACTCTGAAATATACGAAAAATATCTCTACCGTAACAGATAAAACTGAAAGATACACCTCGTATTTTAAGGAATCGTTGTGCATGTTAGTTAACAACTGATATTTAGCCCATAAGGGTCAAATCATAAACCAAACACTATAAATAGAGCCTTCTATGAAGAAGCAAGGTACATTTTTACATTTTGCTAGAATACACCTAAATTAGAACATTGACTTGAGCGTCAGAGTGCAATCACAGATACCCCCGCCGATCGAGCATCAGTATTGAAGGAAAGAGGCTTAAAGGAATTTGGAGATCACCGACACGTCAACAATTGTACATCAAGTCACAGGTACTATCTGGGCCCCTCAGCCTATACAGGTACAATTTCTAAATTGGTATCTAAATTAGCTACCAAAGTTTTAGTTACTAATATTTTAGATTCTAAATTATTCTCTGAAAGACTAATAGAAACTAATTTAGAACATAAGTAGTTAGTAGATAAAACCTTGGTAGCTAATAGTTAGATATCAATTTAGAAACTATTTTATAAATTTTTATTAACAATAGAAACTATTTTAGATACCAAAAAATTTTTAGTTTATAAAAAGGTCTCTAATCTAGTCAATATAGTGACTAATTATTTTGGTTTATAAAACTAGTTTCTATTTAATGATTTTCTTGTAGTGTTTTTTTACTTCTCTGTTAGAGAAAAATACACCAAACAAGCATTTTAATGAAATGCTTTTGAAACAAAAAAGTGTAAAGCATAAATGATTCATCTCTAAGACAAAAGGATTATACAACAGATCATGTAAATATCTTTGAGTTTCACATGATGCTCAACATGTTGATACAAGAGCACCATAAATGATACAATCAAGTTATATCAACAATGTGCAAGAAACACCTTCTTTGCATTTTGGCTAGGAATTTTAGTCAGGAATGGTTCAGATCCAAACAATATTCATTTTATTTTACAACAGTAGTCTGCCTAGTGAAACTAAATAAATTAATTGAGAATTGGATGTAGTTTTCGTTGACAAACAAACTAGTTTAAAAACACAGTGTAAGTTGTTCTTTCATTTATCTTTATTCATTGCATATAATCACAATGCCCCAATGAAAAAAAATATAAGACAAACCATTTGTTAAGTCAGACTATCATCTGATTTTGTATCATCAGACGATACATTGCGAATATTTAAAAAAATCTTAAAACACAATTCAACCCTCCCTTATTATGTTTTGACCTATTTTTACATTATTTCACTTTTTTGACATATTTTAAAAGGGATAATTCTACTCTCTCTTTTTCTTAGACTGTTCTTATCTTGGGTAAATAATATATCTCATTCTTTCACTAAATAAAAATTCAGTCATATTCCAAAACACACATCTAATACTTGAAACAAACAAATAGAAAGAAAGAAAAAATGGAAAAAGAAAGAAAATATTTCATACTAACTTAGAATCATCATCAAACTTCCTTTTCATATATTCTAAGTTTGTCCCTTGGGGGACATCCGAAAAATTGGAACGATATAGAGAAGATTAGCATGACCCCTATGCAAAGATGACATGCACAAATCGAGAAATATTCTAAGTTTGAACTAAATCAAGGTAAGGGGACTCTCTTTTGTGGACTAAAGAGGTACCGGGAGTTAAAGGACTCAGTTTTCTTCCTACATGAATGTATATTTTATGAAAATTGTTTATATTTTCTTAGTTTTTTGTTTTGTGTAAAATTATCTTGGCATCAAACTACAACTTAAAAAGAAGGTTTATATTTAGATTTCAATTTTCTTTTCATGTATAACTTCAATTATTTTGATTGTAATTTTGTTGTTAGATTTGTTAAACTTTATTCTAAATGAAACTAGACTAAAAAATGCAACTACTTAAAAGAGCTCGAGTTTTCCTTCCTAAAAGAGAATGAGATGATGGAAAAAATTTGTCTCATATACATGCAATAAAATATCACATTCCTATTTGCGCCTCCCTTTACATTAAACTCACCCCTCTTTATCTTTTTATTTCCATCTCACAACTCAAATGCCCAAACTCCCTTTTTATATTAATTTCCATAATTCCTATCCTCACTTCTCTTAATACAACCATCATTCCTTTTTATAAAAACTAAAACTAACCTACAAGACTCATTTTTACCTTAAACACACAATGCTTACATTAAAAATTAAGCATTAATTAAACTTAACTACTACTTGTCAATTAATTTCACCAACTTATTTTATTACACAAAAACACTAGACCCAAATGGTATTTCAATAAAAAAATGTTTATTATGATTAAACAACGATTTAATATTGTTTTTAAAAAATACTTTATTTATACTTTTATAGAAGAAATTAATGAAATATTAAACATATAAACAAAATAATATATATACACACATATAAAAGATTTTTTTAAGTATTTATTTTCTCACCTGAAATTTGATAAGACTTTCCACCTAGCTTCTAGTTTTTTTTACTTGCTTGAAAAACTTGTTTACTCCAATTAGTATTCGATTTAAGTTTTGTTTAGTAGTTCCTAGCCTTTTGTTACACACTACTATAAATAGCATATTTTAAATATCTCCTATCCCTTTTATATTTATTCACTTTTCATCATTTAAATATTTATTAAATTTCCTTGTTAGTCTTTTTAAACAAAATAAGTTATTTTTTTCTCTCTTGTTCTTTTTTATACTATAATATTTATTTTAAAAATTATATTATATTTTATTAATTGAATTTTATACTTCAAGAAAATTGATAATGATTGATTTATTTTATTGTTTTCTATTAGTTTTATTTTGAATAATTTTATGCTCTAATATTTATTTTAATCAATATTCTAGTTAATATAATAAAAATATAACATATACTTAATTATAAATTAGTTTTACTTCAATTTAAACTTAAATTAAAATAATTTAAGAAATAATATAATATTAATAATAGACTAGACAATGTAAAAAAACAAAAAAAAAGTAATTAAAAGAATTCATTTAAGATAAACAAAATTAATAATTAAAACAATTATAAACATCTCAAAGTGTATTTTAAACAGTCAAATAAAAATAAAATTTATATAAAAAAATAGCGTATAAATATGTTTATATTTTTTTTATAGTTTTAACTTCCACTAAATATATTATTTGGGATTTTTTTTTCGAAAAAATTCAACATCGTTAATGGATTATCGTCGTTAATGACTTTTAAGGAGTTTTTTTAAATTTCTATTATTTACAGGGACTTTCAAAATCCCATTACTTTCCTTTTTTGTGGTTTTTTTAAATGGGTTGTATTTTTTTAATAAGTTGTGTTTTTTAATTAACATAAATCCTAATAATTTTATGATTTTATATTCAACAATTTTATGCTCTATGATGCTTAACCTTAAAAGATATTATGGTAAATGATAAAAGATAAGAAAATGCAATAAATGATAATATAGTAAATGATAAAAGATAATTATATTTTTAAATATATGTATATATATATATATATATACGGATACATATACGGAATACATATTTAAACTTTTAAAGATTTAGAATATGTAGAGATAATTATATTTTTTATTAAAAAACTATTTTGAATGAAAAATAAGAAAATTTATAACCATCTTATAAAATCTTTTAAAAAAGAATTTGATTTTAATATATCTGATACTATAGTAAGTAAACGATAAAAGATAAAGAAAATATAATAAATAATAATAAAAAATAATACAGTAAGTAAACTATAAAAGAGCAAGAAAATATAACAAATGAAAAAGATAAAAAAATATAAGAAATGATAATAAAAAATAATAGAGTAAGTAAAGTATAAAAGATGAAGAAAAGAAAAGAAATGATAATAAAAAATAATTACAGTACGTAAACGATGAAGAAAATGTAATAAATGATAAAAGATAAAGAAAACATAATAAATGATAAAGATGAGTGAAATTATAGTGTAGTCATTTTTTGTAAGAGGGTGCTGACCCTATATATAGGACGTTCCAACGTAGAAAAAACAAAACATTTCAATTCCAAGTGTTCTTCTGCATTCTCTTTATTCTCTCTCTAAATCGGACGTTGAAGGGTCTCTTTCTCTCTCTTCCTGTAAGATCCGCAGCCCAGCCCAAACCCTAGCAAACCCCTGTCGCAGAGGGAGCTGAGAAGAACACGCAGCGTCGCTCACGCTACCTTTCTTCTCGCGCCTCGCTTCTTCCGATCCAGGTCAAAACTACACCCTCTTCTGCTCTTCTGCTCTTCTGCTTTTTCTCTTTTTTTTTTCTACTGTTTCAAATGCTTTTCTCGCTGAACTTCAGAGTGAGAATTTAGGTTTCAGTATGTTGGTTTCGAATTTCGTTTTCGAATTGAACGTCGAAGCTATTTGTTGGAAGTGGCTTGCCGTACTTGTTTTGGATCCACTGTGAATGTAGAATCCTTATTTTTGTTTATTTGTTATGTTTGATAATGTAATTTTTAAAATCTTTTGGAGATATTTTGTTGTCTTGATCCACGAGTGTCTGTATCATTTACGTTTGGTTATTTTAGGTTAACCAGTGGTATTTCTTCTCTTTGTTATGATTTGCGATGCTTTTTGGTGGGTTTGTGGGAGATGTGAACGTTCTTTGAATTATTATGTCGCACATTGTTTTTTTCTGTTGTATTTGTTTAAATTTTTCTGGACATCAAACGATTTTATCATAAAGGTTTTATGTTAGTTTTGGATTGCTATTGAAAAGAATGGTTTGGCTTTACAATTTTTTTTTCTCATTTTCTTGAATTTTTTATATTCACCATTAATTGCATTTCCGGGGATTTCAATATTTTTGTTTCGGCCTAAATTGTCCATGTTGCACATCTGATGATAAGTTGGTGATTTTAATTTTTCAGTTGGACTGCTTTTGGAAACAGTTATTATGGCAACTTCAGAACAGCAACAGCAAGCCACCCCCAAAACTCCTGATGCTGATATTGTATGAATATCTAATTTTTGTTTGTGTTTTTCCCAGTTAATCTTTGCACAACTGAGAACTGACTGATTTTGAATAAAATTACAATGTAGGTTGGTAATGCCTTTGTTGATCAATACTATCATATGTTGCATGAAAGCCCTGAACTGGTGCATAGGTTTTACCAAGATGACAGTAAGCTTGGTCGTCCTGAACAGAATAGTATAATGGGTATTACAACCACAATGTTTGTGAGTTTTCTCTTTTCCTTCTTTCCTCCCCTTTGTATGAAACTGCTTTTGCTTTACTTTTGTAGATTCTTTTTTGTTCTTGGCATTTGGTGTATCTTGCATGCAATTCTAACACTCCAAGATCAAGCTCTATGTCCACTCTTCCAATCTGTTATCAAAATTTATTGTTTTCTTTAAACATTCCACACTTCACTGTGTGCGTTTTGAAAACGGATTTTAGTCCATGTTCATTAGTAGATTTTCTGAAATCCATATATTAAATTTGTTTATATGCATAAGCTATGAGTGTTTATTCACAAAAAAATGATGCAGTACATTTCCATAATTAATGCATTTTTTTTTTAATTTTATTGACCAGGAAATTAACAAGAAGATACTATCACTGGGTTATGGTGAGCTCAGTGCAGAGATCATATCTGTTGATTCACAAGAATCTTTTTGTGGGGGAGTCATTGTATTGGTCACTGGGTTTATGATAGGAAAGGATGACAGTAAACGTAAATTTAGTCAATGTTTCTTCCTTGCTCCCCAAGAGAAAGGCTACTTTGTTCTGAATGATGCTTTCAGATATGTTGATGAAAAGGGGATTGAAGTGCCTGCCCATGATACTGTATCTCCTGTCCATTCTGACACTGGTAGTTGCCTAAGTTGTGATTTAATTTTATGTTTTTAGCTTCTTTTGACTGTTCTTTTAAAATTACATCTTTCCCAACCTTCCAGTTGCTGATCCTTCTGTGGAGGCACATGTTTCTGAGCAAATAGCTGTGACAGTTGAGGATCATAGTGAGGAAGTCTACAATCCAGAAAATACTCAAGTTTCAATTGAAGAAGAGGAAGCACCTGTACCTGAGGTTCTTGATGAAATTCCTGTTGCTTCTGAGATGGTGGCTGTAATTGCATCTCAAATTGAAGATGTTCCAAAGAAGTCTTATGCCTATATTGTTAGTATCCATTCTAAAAATACCTCCTGCCTTTTTGTTCATTTTCAGCTTGTACTAATTTTCTAGTCGACGTACCATTTTTTTTATTATCTTTGATTCATAATATGCAATGAAATGCTAAAAATTGACCACAATATACTTTTATTTTCCTTTTATCTCCATTAGTTAACGAGTCATAGGTGCTTCTGTTGTTATTTTCCTTTCTAAGTAGTTGGTTGTCTTTTTCAGGTGAAGGTCATGAAGGAGGGTGTTGTGCCATCTCCCCCTCTGACATCTGTTTCTGTGAAACATGCACATAAGAATCATGAACATAAGCAGGCTACTGCTGCACCTCAACCATCTATCATCTCAGAGGCCAATGGTTCTAGTGTAAACACAAATGGAAATGGAAACATTCAAGAAGCAGAAGGTATGGTACCCCTTCCTAGTTACAGAATTTAATGGTACAAAGTTCATTGTGTATAACTTGGTGAGATGTATTAACTTGTTTACTTGATTTGGACAGCTGAGGGATACTCTATTTATGTGAAAGGTCTTTCTTCAAGTGCTACACCTGCTCTCCTCGAGAATGAGTTTAAAAAATTTGGACCCATTAAGAGTGGTGGTATCCAAGTTAGGACCCAAAAGGTACAATTCTTGTCAATTCTCTGTTTTTTCTTATTAACATGATCTTCGAGCTAATATGTTTTATATATTAATAATGTGTTGAACAGGGATTTTTCTATGGCTTTGTGGAGTTTGAAATGGCAAGTGCTGTGCAAAGTGCTCTTGAGGTATTTTGTTTCCTGAATGTACCATAATAATTCATATTCAATCTTAATTTGCTTAGTATGCGAGTAATTTGATGTGCTTAACTTATTTACACATTTTAACCTCTTAATGTGCTCTTGAGGTATTTTTTTTCCTGAACTTACCATAAGTTCATGTGAGTAATTTAAACAGAGAAAACTACACATGCATGCATGTTGGTTTTCTGGCAACATGTTTTAAATGTGCTTAACTTATTTACACATTTTAACCTTACTTTTAATTAAAATTTCAGGCTTCTCCAGTTTTGATTGATGGCCGCCAAATTGTTGTTGAGGAGAAGAGGTCAACTAATAGAGGCAAGTGATTTTTGATTGAACCTTGGTTGGATTGACATCTTGATTTAATTGCGTTCCAATTATTCATCTATTTGTATTCTTTTCCGTTCAGGTAACACCAGAGGACGGTTCACATCTGGTAGGGCTCCAGGCTATAGGGGTGATGGTGTGAGAGGACGTGGAAATTACGGAAATGGCAGAAACTATGGGCGCAATGACTTCAATGGGCGCAATGACTTCAATGGTCGAAATGACTTCAATGGGCGAAATGACTACAATGGGCGCAATGAGTTCAATGGGCGCAATGACTACAGTGGCCGCAATGAGTTTAATGGGAGGGGAGAAAATGGTTATCGGAATGGCAACAGAGCGTTTCCAAACCGTGGAGGTGAAGGGTATCAGAGAAACGATCATAATAATGGTGTGCGCATGAATCGTGCAGGTGGTGCTGTTGCTACTACTGCAGCAGTGAAAACCAATGGGTATCGTGTTCCTGCTTCTGCTTGATCAACTCACTCCAAGAGAATTCAGAACAAACAGCCTTTTTTTGGATAAAACTCTACTTTTAAGTTTTTAAGGTCTTTTTTTTCCCCATTTTTTGATATTGGTGGTCTCGGTAAAGTTAGTTTTCTAATTTTTTTATTATAGTGTCGTTGTAGTGGTAGTTTTTGTGTTTCCCCACCTTTATTGAATATAAATATATATTTGGGGCAACTCATTCATAGTATTTGGTAGGTGCGACATGAGAGGTTGCTATCAGCATGAATTTGCGGATATGATTTTGTAAAACACTAAACTTAGTGTTAAATATCATTTTATTTTCGGTTACAATGATTTAACCTTGTCAAATTTAACTTACTCACATTTCTACCAAAACAATTTTTGTTTTATCAAACTCGCTAAAATTTAACTGTCGCTGTCACCATTCACTTCACACTAATTTCGCTTCCTATTTCGTTATTAAATATTTGCATAATGGCATTCGTTTGGACTTAAGCAAAATCGATCAACATAACCAACATCTGTTAAAATGAAAATATAATAAAGTAATTTTAAAATACTATTAAATATTAAAAGCATTTATTTATATTGTAACGTCCTAATGTTGTTATAACTGTTAAACAACGTTACAAATGAAAATAACACGGTAAATTAGGTAATAAATTATCAATAATGGTGGACTTTTCTTATAAATTATTTTATTTAGTTCTAAATTAATAAATCATGTTAATAGAAAATAAAATATTTAATACAGCTCTTAAAACTTTTAACTGATTTTTTTTATATAGACTTACGCTGTTCTGGCTAACATTTATAAAGTACACTGTTACAATTTGATTTGAAATAGTGTAACTTAGTATTCATCTAAGTCAATTAATCAAGATCAAAACAATTCACTTAGTAAAAATTTATTAAGATTGGAAAAGATAAAATTTTCAATTATTTTTCTAATCACACACTAAAAGAGAATTATTAAATAAAAATTACCTTTAAAGATAAAAAACAATTAATTACTATAATAACTAATTTAGATATTATTTTATAAATTAAAAAAAATTATTAATATCTAAATAATTTATAAGTAATATAAGATATTAATTATTAAGTTTTAACTACTAACTACTTTATATTTTATATTAATCTTTATATTTATATAAAAAATAATTTAAAATTTAAAATATTTAGCAGTTAAAATTTGATAATGTTAGATATAAATTTGGAAATGAGTTTATAAGTTTTTGTTAATAGTATAAACTAATTTAAATAACAATAGTTTTTTTTTATATAAAATAGTATCTAATTTAATTATTATAATAATTAATTATTATTTTAAAAAAATTATTTAATGATTTGTTTTAGTGATATTTTATTTTCAATTAGCATAAAGTTGAACAATTGCGATTTTTGTTTCATAAGTAATGTTGTTCTATTTAGGAATTTTTGTAGCAGGTAATATAAAATAGTATAAACATTTATAAGATAAGAGTGTATTATGAACACCAAATGTGGTTGAGGTTGACATTGTAGCATAAACATTGTAGCCTAGATATCTTATTATATCCATATTAGAGTAATGACGTTAGGACATTAAAAAAAAATTCTATTTGTTCAATATTCTATCGTTAAATTATTATATATGTACAACATAAGCAAAAAAAAGTGACATTAAACTACTAACAATAATCTAATGACATTATTGGGGGTTATTAGGGTCAATGTTACAAACCCATTAAAGGTACTAAAGGACATCACTAATTTTGGCAAGAACATTAACATCCCTTTACATATACACATACATGTATGATGTATTGGAGATTGCAATAGAAAATCAAAAGTCAACATGTCATCAATGCAAATGTGGATGAACCAAGTACTTTACAATATATTTTTTTTACAATTTTGCTTATTAATAAATCAATTTTATTTTATGTATTTATCTCAATTATGTGTGAATGAGGGAAAACGGAAGAGTATTGGTTCCTTTATCCACAACTCTTACGCCGAACGAGCAATAAAAAGCTAAAATCAAAACTTACATCACACACATTGGTGTTAGGGGGAACATAAATTTATTTTCTACCATATATCTAGAATATCAATTTTATAGATAAGTTATAATTAACCAATTGCACTTCTTTATAATAATTATTTTTAAATATAGGCATCGTTGACAATTATTTGTCATATCGGTGGATCCCATTGTACATGTTTTGCTCTTTGCACAAGAAGCCCTTCCATACTTTAAACAAATAGTAGATTGGTAAGAAAAACTAACTTTTTACATTATAAAATTAAGTTTACATAGTTCTTCCATATTCAATGTGTTCATGTTATTAATGCCTACCCCAAATATAATATATTGAACAATCAATTGAGTTTAAGATCACATAAGTTCATACGAGTATACTTGAATGTATTTTAATCACATTATTGGTTCATTTTTCAATGTCGATGTTTATGATTTAACCATGTTCATTTTAAAAAATGTAGTGTAAACAAACTAGATCTTATGAGTACGACTACTACATAATCACTGTTTAAGTTGGAATAGAAAGATTAAACAAACTAGATCTTATGAGTACAGCTACTACATAATCACTGTTTAAGTTGGAATAGATAGATTAAACAAACTAGATCTTATGAGTACGGCTACTACATAATCACTGTTTAAGTTGGAATAGAAAGATGTTGGGATCAAGTAAGGAAAATATACTTTTACAATACAAGAATAAATTAACTATTTATTGTTGATATACTTAACTTGCTTATGTAAATATAGTCATTTTTTCATGGAGATGCATTCGTTGGGCTCAAAAGCATTAAACTACCTTAGAAACACATGACAATGTATTTCAATTTTTATAACACTTTACAACAATTGGGTAATGTTGTTGTTCCTATGCCTACAAATGAGGTTGCTACTCTTACACAAACATTTAACACTTTTATTGTCTAGCCTAGTATCTTTTAAGGGCCATAACAAAGCAATGTTGTTAGTATATTAAAAAGTTTTCTATTTGTTAATTATTTTATCATTAAATTATTATGTAATGTATAACAAAAACATTTGATAGAGGTTGTTAAAAATAAAGCACATTTAATTACTAACGATCCTCAGGCGACATTGTTGGAAATTAATTGTTAAGGTCATTTGGTACAAACCCAACCGAGGTGCCGTGAAATGTAACTAACTTTGGTAAAAACATTGAAATCCCTTTATAGATACAAGTGTTTGTTGTATTGGGGATTGCAATAGAAAACCAAGAGCTCAACATGTCACTTGTGTAATTATGGATAAAGTAAGTTCTTTAAACATTTTTTATTTAAAATTTTATTCGCTAAATAATTCACTAATCATTATCTTCACTTATTTTAGGTACGTATTCCAACTATGTATGGATGAGGGAGAAATGAAGAATATGGATTCCTCTATCCACAACTCTTACACCCATACAAAAGCTGAAACCCAAACTTACATCACCAACACCTTAGTGTTAGGGGGAAAACAAGTTTCTTTTCTACCATATATCTAGAAGTTCAATTTTATAGATAAGTTATAGTTAGTCAATTACACCTCTTATAATAATTATTTTCAAATGTATATATTAGTAATTACTTGTCATATCCAGAAAATAAGTCAAATCACCAAGGCTTTTAATGTGAAAGAAATTGTGTAACAGACTAGTGATAGCATATATCTCCGTAGGATTATTCCCAATGAGAATAATGTCATCCACATAGACCAAGAGTGTCGTGGTGTGTTTCTCATCATGTTTAAAAAATAAAGAGTGGTCAGCAGTGAGAATTTTATAATTGTGTGAAAGTAAGAAATTTGAGAGTTTGGCATACCATTGTCTACCTGCTTGTTGAAGACCATAAAGGGATTTCTTTAGGCGACATAAGAGATTGGGAGAAGAAGTGTGAAAGCCCTAAAGCAATTGCATGTAAACTTCTTCATCTAAGTTCCCATGTAGGAAAGCATTGTTCACACCAAGCTGTTTGAGTGTCCAATTTTGGGTTGCAGCTAGAGCGAGAAGTAGGAGTAGGGTAGTCAACTTTGCTACAGGAGCAAAGGTGTCTAAGAAGTCCAGTCCTTCAATTTGGTTGTATCCTTTTGCTACCAATTGGGATTTATAACGCTCAATAGAACCATCCGCATGATGCTTGATCTTATAAACTCATCTACACCCAATTGTTAATTTACCAGCTGGAAAAGTAGTCAGGGACCATGTACCATTATCTTGAAGCGCTTTTAGTTCCTCCTTCATAGCACGGATCCAAGGTGGATGTTGGACAACTTCCTCATAGTTGCGAGGTTCCTCAACAGAAGAAATTAACAGTATTGTATTTTTGAAAAACTTTGACAAAGAATTATAATTTAAAAGGAATGGATTGAGTGTTTGGTACTTACAACATTGTTGTTGAAGTTTGGAACATCAAAATCTTGAAGATAAATGGGGTGTCTTCTGCTGCGATTAGATCTTCTAGGAGGTGCTGTTGCAGTCTCATTTTTCTCTCTTTGCTCACTTTGCTCAACATTAGTGTCAGTCTTAAAAACATCATCAACAGTATTATCAATAATATTTTCAGTTTGCATATGAATATCATCATGAGCCTGGGCATAGTGTTGAGGAAAGGGTAAAGAAAGACTATTTGAGTCATTATTTTGAATATGATTTGAATGGTAAGGAAAAAAGTTTTCATGAAAAATAACATTTCTTGACAAATCTATCTTATGGTTTTTAAGGTTTAGAAACAAAAAAAAAAAACCTTTTGTGTTTGGTTTGAAACCAAGGAAAACGCCTAGAGCAGCATGACTGTCCAGTTTTTTTCTGTGAGCAATAATAGTTGAAGAATAACATAGACATCCAAAAACCGAAAGGAAGAAATATCACAAAGCTTTTTATGCAATCTCTCATAAGGCGTAGCATTATCAAGCAACGAAGTAGGCATACAATTAATAAGGAATGTAGCATGTTGTACAACAAAACACCAAAAAACAATAGGAAGATTAGATTGAAAAAGCAAGACACGTGTGGTGTTTAAGAGGTGTTGATGTTTTCTTTCAACAATACCATTTTGCTCAGGTGTTTCTATACAAGTGGTTTGATGTATAATACCTTTTGATGCAAAAAAGTCATGCATAGAGAATTCAACACCATTATCAGTACAAATGATTTTAACCTTAGTAGAAAAATGATTTTCAGCATAAGCAATAAAATTAACAACACTAGCCCTGACTTCAGATTTGTTGTGCATGGGAAAAACCCAAGTGTATCTAGTAAAATCATCAAC